>CZKY01000002.1_pt1 | contig 61280 bp, 51 predicted proteins | sample 2454881 | NCBI WGS metagenome assembly CZKY01 (sample SAMEA3539301, study PRJEB10725) | soil metagenome | biome: tundra; feature: field; material: soil | place: USA | collected 2010-05 | depth 0.15 m | reverse complement strand
ACCAAACCCGCCTCCACCGTATCCACCACCGCGACCGAATCCTCCCCCGCTGCCAAGCAGCAGCCCGAGCAAGAATCCCAGCCCGCCTCCGCCCCGACCACCACCGCCTCCCCAAAATATCGCCCGCACAATGGGAATCACAATAAAGAGGAGAACAAGGATGACAACCACCACCCCAGGCCCACCGCTGGGTGGTCGCTGGCGAGACGGGGCAAGACGAGGCTGATTGTCTAACGTCACGCCCGCATCCTGCGCAATCACCGCGGCCACGCGCGCCGTCAGCAACGTGACCGCTCCCGCATAATCCCCGCTTTTCAGCAAAGGCACCGCTTCCCGTCCGAACCCGCCCACCTTCCCGTCCGGCAGAATCGGCTCCAGCCCGTATCCCACCGTAGTCCAATACTTGTGATCCGCCGTCGCCAGCAGGATCAGCACCCCGCGATCCTTCCCTTTCGCCCCGATCCCCCACTTCTGATACAGCGCCACCGCGTAACTCACCACGTCCTGCCCATCCACCGACTTCACGGTCACCACGGCAATCTGGGCCTGCGCCTTTTGCTCCACCTGCTGGCAAAGATCGTTCAACCGCGCCTGCGTAGCCGCATCCAGTACCCCCGCAAAATCATTGACGTAATTCGTGGCGCGCAGAGAAGCAATGGGCTCGGCGGCAACCCACACCGCCGCCCCCAACAAAACCCAGAGGATCGCCGAAACTTTCGCCAGCCGCTTCATTCGGGAAAATTGTACAGGAGTGCACTCCGCAACAGGTTGGGCGCTACAGCTCGTCTCATTAAGTTGTTCCCAGCGTTTCACAATGCCGCGAACGGGCCGATGGGTTTATACTGGTGCCGCTTTTGATGTGAGAAGGAGATACGTGGTTCAAGGAGATCGACCGTGAAAAAGCCTCGCGTATCACTGTTCGTGCTTGGCGTGGGATTAACGCTGATGCTCGCATTGAGGATTGTGCCCACTCTCGCGATGGCAGCGGATCCATCGCCGATCGTCGCAAATTGGGAAGGAACTCTCGATCCCGGCGCCCAGCCGAAGAAGCGGATTGTGGTGCACATTACCGCGGAGCAGGACGGAAGTCTAAGTGGCACGATCGACTACCCTGACCAGGACACTTCGGGTATCCTGATCACCGCCATCACCTATAAGGAATCCACTCTGCACTTCGAAAGCAGCTCCATTCAGGGTTCTTATGACGGCACCATGAACAAGGACAGCTCAGAGATCACGGGCACCTGGAAGCAAGGCGGAGCGCCGCTGAGTCTCATCCTCAAGCGGACGCCTTAGCGTCCCAAATATAGCGACTTGCCGAATTTCATTTCCTCATTGCCTCGCACATCAGCTCACGATTCTACAACCGACTTACTTCAAAACTGAGCAATCTTGAACAGACACCAAATGAGTGACGATTGTAAGTTACCCCAACAGAGGAGATGTGAAGGAACTGATGCGGCCCTTCCCCCATTTATTCGCCAGTTCCCCTGGTGGCGCAGCCAAGGCAAACGCTGCGCCACCCGCTCTTTGTGGAGGAGTGTCGCGCATGAGGAACAGAGTGCCATTGGGTGATCCCTCGCCTGATCCAGACCAGCACCCTGACGAACCCAGGCCGTCTGAACTCCTAACCACCCGACCCAAGGCTACGTTCCAGTGGCCGCCAGATTGTCTGTGGCCGTTCATAGATCGGGGATGGGACCGCGAGACATAAACCGATCTTGGTTGAGAAATTGCGTTACAGTACACAACCCTCCCCCAGCCACCCACACCCCAGCCAAAAGTCGACCACCCATTGGCCGCATTCGGCGTTTCCGCGCAGCCGCGCTTCGGATGCGATGGTGGCCGTAGCTACGCTGCCGCTGACTTCTGCATGGCGTTCATGTAGCTGTCCATCGACTGTGTCAACTGCGCATCCACCTCGTCCGCAATCGTCATGACGTCGGGTAACAGCAAGCTGAAATCCAGAAAGTTCAGATTGCTCTGCAACGTCCCGAAGAGGGTCACTTGGAGTATTCGTGAATCGTGCACCAGCATCGCGGGAGTGTAGCCTTGCAGATATCGCAGCTTGCCATGGGCTATGGCGGCGACGGAAAAGACAGCATCGCTGTCCTTCGTGGTGGCGCTGGGCTTGCTCAGGCGGACCACCAGGTCTTCAACCAACTTGGATAGATGTCCAGTGCGCTCGTCGTCGCTAAGCGGAAGGTGGTTGAGTTCACTGCTCTGTTTTACCCGCGCCAACCAGTCTTCGACGACGCCGGTAATACAGCGCTGCAGTATCGCTCCCACTCTTTCCTTTTCCACCCGGGCGGCAGGTTTGCGAGCAAGCATCTTTTCGCGGATGAGCTCGGCGAGTCTGCCGACTTCGAATGGTTTCACCATGATTTCGTCCGCTTCCAAAAGGATAGCGTCCATGGCGCTCTGCACGTCGGGGTAGCCGCTGACGAGCAGTGTAAGTGCATGTGGTTGGGAGTGGCGCATCGCCGTAACCACCGTAAAACCATCACCGGGGTTCGGCATGTGCAGGTCAGTGATGAGCACGTCGAAGTTCTCGGTAGCGATATACCTCAGAGCTTCTGTCACGCTGGCGGCAACGACTACGTCAAATCCCTTGTGTTCAAGGGTCGCCTTCATCATTTCGCGAACGGCATCATCGTCATCCACCAGCAGGACTCTATACGTAACGGATTGTTCGGTCGGAGTCATACAGCACGGCCTCTCAGCAGAAACCAATGACAGTGTGACTCAGGTTCATTTTCGGAAATGTATAAAATTGCACAGTTATTGAAACCGTTAATAGGTATTGTGGCTCAGTCTAGAAGTCCGGAACGCGGTCATGGGTTAGTGTCGGGATACCGACATTCGGACCCTCCCGACCGCATCACATAACTGTACTCAGACACGCACGTTTCAGGCCGGACTCACACGGGTTCGGCCTTTTTCCATGCCCGGCGCCAAGCAGACCCGACCCACCGCCCGACCCTGAAACCGCCATGCAGACTCCGCTTTCCAGCAAACTTTAGAACGACCACGGATCAGCTTAAAACCACGCATTGGCTCTGGACCGCGGAGCCGCAGGTTTTCCCCAACGATCATCCCGAATTTGGCCGGCACGGCCGTGAAGGCCGTCTTCATAGCTGGTATGGCATCGGCCAGTCGCTGCTCTATGCTGATTCCGCACATTTCCCTTGCCGTCTAGGGAAGTGATTGCGGAGGCGCCGAAGGTGAAAACCGCCGGAGAAGTTGCGGGCGGCGCAAGGAAAACTGAAAGCTCAAGGGCGCTGTTAGTGCGCGGTCGAGGGAGCAACGGTTGAAGGCACATCCGTCTTAGCGCCCTCTATGGTTTTTTCACTCGCCATGTCGCACTTTTGTTCTTTGCCATTCTCCCGGCGTATATAGATCTTCTTGTCTTCAACTTGGTAATCCACGGCTTGCCCTGTTTCGAACGGGCCGCAAGCGCTCACGCCGCCCCACAGTGGATGGTCAATTCCCGCGATCTGATAAACGAGCCCGGCCCCCTTCAGGTCATAGAACTTCTTATGTCCCATCAAAGAAGCGCTATCCCTCGCATAGGCTTTTTGGTAGACCTGGGTGCTCCATCCCGTGATCGTCCCCTTTTGATAGGTGGGCGGCGTCTTGTCCTTACCGGTCGCAATCATGGCTATTAGCAGAACAAAAAATACTGTGCGAAGTATCGTCGATGGATTCATAAACCTCTTTGTCCATCTCAATTCTAGGACCGTCCAAACCTAATCCCGGAGCACCGGCTTGTCAAAAGCATTGTCCCGGAAATTTCACTGAGAAAATTGTCGCTTTCGAATTACCATCCAGGCGATGACTTCTCGCCTCGGACGATGGCTGCGTGACCCGCTTTTTCTCTTGTCTCTGACCGCGGGGCTGCTCGCTTTCGTGGTGCAATCTGGCGAGTTGGGGACGGCCGACACCACGCATCGGCTTCAAACCACGCATTGGCTCTGGACCTCGGAGCCGCAGGTTTTCCCCAACGAATATCCTGAGTTTGGCCTGCACGGCCGTGGCGGGCGTCTTTATAGCTGGTATGGCATCGGCCAGTCGCTGCTCATGCTGCCCGCCGATCTCCTGGGGACGTGGATGGCGCACTGGTCTATCTTCTCGGGTTACGGCGACGACCCTGACGTGCGCAGCATTGTGGTCAGCTACATCACCAACATGGTGGTGAACATTCTCACCGCGCTGATCGCATTCCGGTTGCTGGGCCAGTTGCGCTTTGGCATCAAAGAGTCGGCGGCGGGCGTGCTGGCCTTGATGTTCTGCACCACCCATCTTCACTACACGCAGAACATGATGGAGAACAACTACATCATGTTCCTGACGCTTACTGGATTTTCATTTCAGTACGAGTGGCTGCGCGCGGACAGCCGGCGGGCGCTTTTCATGGGCTCCTGCGCGCTGGGGCTAAACCTGCTTACGCGTCTCACCACCGGTTTGGATCTGATGGCGGGAGGACTCTTTGTCTTACTCGCACTATGGTTCGAAGGAGCAGGGTTCGAAGGAGCGCGGTTCGAAGGAGCGCGCGGTCGCGGGTTGTGGCGACGTCTCATCGCCTACAGCAAAGTAGCCGCGCCCGTTTACCTATTCTTTCTCCTGCTCGATCGTGCCTACCAGTTTTACCGCTTCGGTTCCTTTACCAATACATACGTATCGATAGCCGCCCGGGAACAGCGCCAGATGGATCCTACGCTGCCGGTGAACTTTCCCTGGAGCACGCCCTTTCACGTCGGCTTTCTCGGCGCGCTATTCCGGCCTGAGAAGTCTATTTTTCTCTTCGATCCTCTTCTCGTGCTGGCAATTTTCCTCCTGGTATTGCTATGGAAACGCCTGACTCCAGAGGTACGCGCGTATGGGGCGACCTCTCTTCTCCTGTTGCTGGCCTATATCTGCTTTTACGCGAGATACACCTACTGGAGCGGCGACTTCGCCTGGGGCGACCGCTATGTTTCCGCCGCCGTGGAACTGGTGACCCTCGTTGCTGTGCCGCTGCTCCTGCGCTATCGAGAGCATTTGGGAAGAACCATCTGGCGCGCCGGATGGGTGCTGATCGTATTCAGCCTGATGATTCAGTTAGCCTCGTTGGCCTTCTGGTTGCCGTTGGAAATTTACCAGATGGAGACGCTCGGACATCCGACGTTGGTGATAGCTCTGCGTTTCAAGAACATCTTCGCCTTCGCTTTGGGCAAGATGGATGCCTGGGGCTTGAACAACGAGGCCATGACCCAGGATCCGTGGGATTATGTTCACATCACGACGTGGAATTTTCTGCCGTTTCTGCTGCGCCGCGTCGGGGCAGCGCCGGGCTGGGCGGTGAATTCGGCGCTTGCCATCTGGCTTGCCGGGACGGCAGCACTGGGATCGGTTTTGCTCCGGTTACGAAGCAGCTTGCGAACGGCCGCGTGAGGGCAAGGCTTAATCCTTGCAAATTTCATGCCGCCCGATCTTGCCGCCGACGTTTGGGCGGCTTTTCTTTTGCATCACGCGAAAGGCCGGTTTATCCCGGCGCCCTGCAAACGCGATTTGTCGCCAACAAGAATGGGATCGAGAGTTGCCGCAAGCGGTCACCTTCAAATTGGACACGCGCGAGGATTCAGCGTAGTCTTAAGAATGAGCGAGCAGTTCATCTCCTCTTTCAGGTCCCCTGAACTAAGTCAGTTTATCTGAAGCAAGTCCCCCCTTAGGTTCGCAGCACCCCGAAAGGTTTCCCATGATCGATTCCAAGCCTCAGAAACAGCCGCAGCCAAAGATTGTCGTCGGCCCGAAAAGCTCTCCTGGCAAGGTGGCGACGATGTCAAACACTGTCCCATCACAAGACAGGATAAGAGAGCGGGCCTATCAGCTGTATGAACGCCGTGATCGTGAACCCGGCCAAGACCAACAGGACTGGCTCCACGCCGAGCAGGAGATTCTCAAACGGGAGCGGTAAAAGGACCACGTCCACCGCCACCCGTGGGTCTGCTGGAGGGATAGAGTGGGTTGCTTAATGTGCAGGGATCTGGAACGGGCTTTTGAATATAGGCGTGGCCAGTACATTGAGGCTTGTTCCGCTGCGTATTATCGGGTCAGTACGGAGCTTGCGGCCTACAAAAACGTCGAAATGGAACGTGCCAAGAGCGACTTGGAAGAGCACCAACTGGTATGCGTCTCCTGCGCTAAGTGAAAAAGTCTGGAACAAGTGCCGGCATGGCGCTAACAATAAGACAGCAGGTCCAATGAGAAGAACGAACGGTCGATCTGAGGATCGGGGCCCCACTGTTCTCACTCGGGAGTATCAGGAAGCTAATCTCCCCATTCTGAGCGAAGTGCTGTTTGCGGCCGAGTTAGTTCTGCTGCATGCCGCGCCCGTCTATTACGGACTAGGAACACCTCACGGCGACGGTTCAGGAGCGGTTCTCATCCCCGGCTTCCTGTGTCCTGATCATTACTTATTCCCGATGCGTAAATGGCTGGGACGGATAGGGTACGAAGCCTTCTTTTCCGGCATCAATTTCAACGCAGAGTGCCCCAACCTCCTGATTAAACGCCGCCTCAATGAAACCATAGAGAAGGCGCTCGCCAAGACCGGCCGCAGGATCCATCTGATCGGCCACAGTTTGGGAGGCGTGATCGCCCGTTCGATCGCGGGGCAACGGCCACAGGACATCGCTTCGGTCATCACGCTGGGCGCCCCGTTCCGCGGCACAGTGGCTCACTCCAGCATCGTGCGCGCAGCCGAAACGGTCCGCCGGCGTATTCTGAAAGAGCACGGCACGGGAGTGCTTCCCGGTTGCTACACCGGGCATTGCACCTGCGATTTTGTGGATTCCCTGCAGCGCAGCGTGCCTCCGTCGGTGTTAGAAACTGCGGTTTACACCCCCGATGACGGAGTGGTGGATTGGCGGTATTGCAGGACAGACAACCTGGGAGCCGATTTTCAAGTTTCAGGCACCCACATCGGACTGGTTTTTAATTCTTCCGTATACACCATCATCGCCAACCGTCTGGCTCAAACACATTGCGCACAGAACGCACAGAATAAGGGAAGGCCGAGGGGTGGTCGTGTCCAGTCACTAGGCCGTGTAGCCGGCTTCCCGTAGAAGTGACCTCCCTTCGCAGTCGATTAGCGGGGCCTCTCGGGGATTATGCCCGGATCCCGGCCGACTCAAAAGCAATTCTGTCGTAATCAGGATCAATTACGCCAATTGAGAATTGCTGGTCAGGTGACGATTCTCTGTGAATTTAGCCGCGCTTCGGAGCACGCTTCTTCTTCGTCCCTTTATTCTTTTCCACCCTAAGCATCCACGCTGCGCGCAGAGCGCCAGCCAGCACGTCCTCGCTCGCTTGCGCGAGGCGAATGTGGGTCATTCCCATCTTTCCCCATCCGCCAGGAATGGGCAGGAAGACTTCCGGTAACTCCCGGACAAATTCCGCCTGCTGCTCCGGCGTGAACATCAAGTTTCCATAGCCCTGGTCCTGCGAGGCAAGCGTGGCAAAGATCCTGCCTCCGACACGGAAGTCGGCCGCCCCCATGTGTGAGCCTTCCTCCGCCCCTTCGAGGCTCAGAGCAATCCTGCGGAAATCTGCCGCTTTCATCGCGAATCACTCCGATTCATTATCCAGGATGCCACACCACGCCTCTCACTGCCCCGTCGCAATGTATTTCCCAACCTCTTCATCCAGCAACTCCAGCGGCAACGATCCGTCGCGCAGCACGGCGTCATGAAAATCGCGGACGTCAAATTTTGGCCCCAGCTTTTGCTCCGCTTTCCTGCGCAGCTCCACGATCTTCAGCTGCCCCATCTTGTAGGAAAGCGCCTGCGCTGGCCAACTGATGTAGCGATCCACCTCCGACTGCGCTTGCGTCGGAGCATGCGCCTTCAAATATTCCTGTGCCTGCTCCCGCGTCCATCCCATCGAGTGAATCCCAGTATCGATCACCAGCCGCGCCGCGCGAAAACGCTCGCTCGCCAGTTGGCCGAACCGGCTGTACGGATCCTTATAGACCCCCAGTTGCGAACCGAGCGACTCGGCATAGAGCGCCCAACCTTCTGCGTACGCGCTGTTGCCATAAAACTTGCGAAATTCCGGCAACTCCTTCAGCGATCGCGCCAACGACCCCTGAAAGATGTGCCCCGGCACCGCTTCGTGCAGCACCAGCGATTCCTTGTCGTACTTCACCTGCTTCTCCGGCTGATACGCCCGCAGGTTGAACCAGCCCGGCGCGCTGCCGTCCGGCATCGGAGCCTGCGCGTTCGACGCCGTCGCCTGCTCTCGATCTTCCGGAATCGCGCGAATTCCGTACAGCAACATCGGAATGTGTTTGAACTGGTTTGGCAGTTCGGGCTCAATCATCTTCGCCGCATTCCGGCAATACGCCAGCATCTCGTCTTTCGAATGGAAGCGTTGCTCCGGCATTTCCGCGAGCTTCACTTCCAACTCGCTCACCGAGCCGCTGAATCCCGTCTGCCGCGCGATGGCCAGCATCTCGTCTTCAATGCGTTTGACCTCCGCCTCGCCAATGCGATGAATCTCCTCCGGCGTCGCCTGGGTCGTCGTCAAGCGCCGGATCAGGATCGCGTAAGCCTCAGCTCCCCCTGAAAGACTTCCGATCCCAATGCCCGGCCGCACCTTGGGCAAGTAGGTGCTCTGCATATACGCCAGCAGCTTGCGCCACGCCGGACGAAAATCATTTTCGAAAGCATCGGTCCCCTCCTTCCGCAGCCGCTCCCGATCCGTCTCCGGAATATTCGCCGGCATCTTCTGAATGAACGCCAGCAGCGGCGTCTTCGAGGCATCCTGCGCCACCTGCGCGGTCAACTGCTCGATCATCAGATCCGCCACAATCTTCGGCTGCGTCCATCCGCGCTCGATCGCCTCATTCATGATGGCGAGGTTCTGATCCACCAGGGCCGGCACCGCGCGAATCCGCGCGATGATGTTTTCGCAATCTCGAACCGTGTAGACCGGCATACGGTCGATCGTCAGATACACACGATTGTGGAAGCCATACATCTGCCCGACCCGCAGCAGGTAGGTATCGATGTTCAGGGAATCCAGTTGCGTGCCGAGGTCATAGCGCAGCAGCTTCACGCTCAGCCGGTCCTGCTCCGAAAGCTGGTCAAGAGGAAATTTCTCCACCTGCGCAAGCCGCTGCACAAGATGCGAGCGCCGCTGCTCGCGGCCCTGCCGGGAAACATCCGCCCATCGGTCGTCGTACTCATGACGTCCAACGGTGGTGGCAAATTCCGGCTCATCCCGCAGCCGCTCTTCAAAATACTGCGCGAAAAACTTGGAGATCTCCTTGGAAAGATCCGCGGAAGCAACCTGCGCCGGCAACGACGGAGCCACCAAACCCACCATCAAAACAACCAGCAGAACAACACGAACCCTCATAGCGTCACCCCACGCCGAATTCTATAACGTCGAGGTTCCTAACAGCCCGTCGTGCAAGTTCGGTTTGTATCAGGGCATGCCTTTAGGCATGCCGTAGTGCTACGTTATGAGAGCCCCTCAGGCAGGTTGGAGTCTCATCACCGGCTTCTAACGCTCACCCCGGCATGGTATGTTGACTCTTCATCCGGCAAGCTGACACCCACGCTTTCCGCCCATTTTTCCGAAACCGTGGGTCCGAAATAACGCTTCCAGCATCTGATAAACCCATGATCCGCTCTTACAAAGGCGTCACTCCCCAGTTCCCCGACACTTCCTACGTCGACGACTCCGCCCAACTGATCGGCGACGTCATTCTTGGCGAACACTCCAGCGTCTGGATGAACGCCGTCCTCCGTGGCGACGTCCACCAGATCCGCGTCGGCCACTACTCCAACATTCAGGACAACAGCATCCTCCACGGCATGAAAGAACAATACGGCGTCTACGTCGGCGATTACGTCACCGTAGGCCACAACGTCATCCTCCACGGCTGCAAAATCGAAGCCCGCTGCCTCATCGGCATGGGCTCCATCATCCTCAACGGCGCCGTCGTCGGATCCGGTTCCATCATCGCCGCTGGCACCCTGATCCCCGAAAAAACAATCGTCGAGCCGAATTCCCTCTGGATGGGCTCCCCAGGAAAATTCCGCCGCCGCCTGGATGAAAAAGACCAGGAAACAATTCTCCGCTACGTCGACAATTACCTGGGCTACAAAGAGTCGTACTTGATGGAGAGAAAGGGCTCTTAGCCGTTGGCTGTTGGCTTTCAGCTCTCAGCTTTCCCTTGGGAGCCTGCGCAGAAATCATGTTCGTATCAGGGCATCGTTTTAGCGATGCCGACAGCTGCCTGTGATCGCTGCCGATTTAGTGTGTGCGTGAGAAGCGTTTTCACGGACTGGGTAGCGGCAGAGCGAACCCGGAATCCAGCCCCGGCAGGGGTGAACCACCTTAGCCCAGCGCTTCAAGCGCTGGGAAATGTGGAAGAAATGATTCAAGTCCCGTAGGGACGACCCAGTTCTCACTCACAGTCTTTTAGGGGGCAATTCTGAAGCCTCGATTCCTACCTCACCAATTCGCAACCCGATGTTTAAAGCTGGACGCCGCTCCAAGCCCATTCGTGGTCGCGCCCACCACCAGGATCGTGCGCCCAATGTTGTCGTGGTGTCTCCTGTGCAAAACATAAGCGGTCGCGATTTCAGTCCCGAACAGCGCCGCTGTAGCCGCAACCTGCACCACAGGGGTATGCACAAACGGACGGGCCAATGGATTGTATTCTTCGCCCCCACCGTCCATGTTCCGGCGCGTTACGTAGCTGTCAGCCACCTTGGCAGCTCCGTCGAGCGCAACCAGCGCAATTGTGGACCGCGTCCAGAAGCGTGAAGCGGCCAGATCGCCGCTCACTATATAAGGATGCACCGCAAAAGCCGTCTGCGCATCTTGAGCACGCACTGTCCCGACCATCGCCGCCAGTACCAGAATCACCATGGGCATTTTCATTGGAAAACGGGTCGCGCACACCGACCCTGACATGCCCATCGGAATAAAAACAAAATTCTTGAAAGTTAACCGAATCTAAGCCTTCGAACTCGCTACGGACGGAGACCTGCACGACCCGCTCGAGTGGCTAGCTCGCGCGTAGATGCGGCAGGCACGGCTTCGAAAGCTTGAGTTGCGCGGTGATCCGGAATTCGTGCGGATTTACTTCGGTTGAAATTGCCCGGCCCGCCGCTTGGGTGGCGGCTGTGTGGGGTCGTGGGGTGAGGCCGGGCAATTCTTCGCTTCTACTCAGGATTGCATTTGTTCACTTTATACCGCACCAGGCCCTTCCTTGTGTGTGACGGCGGTCACCATTCTGTGTGATCCAGCTACGTAGGGCTGTGATCAAGATCACCGCCAACCCGGACTTCACTCGCTAAGGTAAGAGTGAAACTACTTCAGAAAACATCTCAGGAGAGCACTCATGGCCTATGTAATCACCGACACTTGCATCAAGGACGAGCTTTGCGTGGACGTCTGCCCGACCGACTGCATCCATCCCAAAAAAGACGAGCCGCAGTTTGAGGCGGCGACACAGGTTTATGTCGACCCCGCTGGTTGCATCGATTGCGGCGCCTGCATTCCGGTTTGCACCTCCGATTCGATCTTCGTGGCCGAGGAACTGCCCGAGGACAAGAAACAGTTTCTGGAAAAGAACGCTGCGTATTACGCGTAGCGCATAGCGTTCCCGTTGCGACTATCTGGCGAGCGCCCCGACCAAGCTCCTTCTCGCTTGGGCGGGGGCGTTCGTCGGTCACTGACTCAACTGCAGACTTCGGAGTAACTTCCCCTCATTCCTCGGGCACTGGAGCGTTTCCGCGAATCTCGTCTAATCGTTTGCTTCCCTATCTGGTGATCTATGTCCTTTGCACGAACGGAGAAATCGTGCATACTTCTGACGATCTTCCATCCAGGAGGTCTTGCCGGCCATGGCTTGTCGTACCTTTTTTGCCGCAACCGTTCTGCTGGCCTCGTCTCTTACCCTTTACGCTGTCGACAATCCCCCCGCTGGCCCTAACTCCGACCCTACTTACCAGCAACTTCGCAACCTGACGCTGGGAGGCGAGGCGGTGAGCGTAAGTAACCTTGCTTTGAAGCGCGACGCCGGCACATTCCATCTGCGCTCGGGAACGGTGTGCTTTGTGACGCCAGTGCAGGGCAAGGTCACAGGCGCCGTGTTCTCAGGGGACGGCAACTTTGTCCTCGACCCACCGCTGGCGTCCGAACGCAAGAGTTTGAAGCTGCTCACGAAAGAGGACGAGTTCAGCGAGAACTTCAGTCAGGCGGTCCTGCGCTTCACGGATTCGACCTATGACGACATCAAGAAAGGCGGCAGCGCAGCCTCCGGTGGTTGCGATGCGGGCTTGTTGAAAGACAGTCAGAATACGACGCGCCACAAGCTCAAGTTCAATCTCGAAGCGCGCATGCTGCAGGAAGTATTGAGCCCTGAGCCGCGAAGGCTGTTCGTCGCCTTCATCCACGGCAAGCGCTACAACGGCAAGGAACTCTACCAGATTGATCCAGACTCCGGCTCGGAGCAGGTTAGCTTCATGACCTACGACGAAAACAAGATGGGCGACTGGGCTTCCTTCAATATTTCCGCTGATCATTCACAAGGCGCCATCGGCAAGCCCTTCCAGATTGAGCACCAGCAACTGGAAGCGACCTTCGAAAAGAGCGGCAAATTGCTCGGCAAAGCCACTACAGATATGGTTGCGCGGCGCAACGGATTGCGGGTCGTAGGTTTCGATTTGTTTCGGCCCCTGCGCGTGCAGAGCGTAACCGCGAACGGGCAGGCCCTGTCCTTTATTCAGGAGGATAAGAACGATGACGGCAACTTCGCCGTCATCTTGCCCAAGGCTCTTGCTGAAGGCGAGAAGTTCTCGGTCACGACCACCTATGAGGGGAAAGATGCAGTCAGTAACGAGGGCGGTGGAAACTATTTTCCTGTCGCGCGCGATGATTGGTATCCCAATAATCCGGATAGCGGGTTCGGGGAGTATGCGCTGTATGACATGACTTTCCGCATTCCGAAGGGAATGAAGATGGCGGCGACCGGCGTGCTTGTCTCCGAGAGCAACGAGGGCGGTCAGAACGTAACCGTGTGGAAGAGCGAAAATCCGCAGACGGTGGCGGGGTTCAGCTTTGGCAAGTTCAAGGAAGAGCAAGCCAAGCTCACGAAACCCGAATACTTCATCCAGTCCTATGCCAACGAGGAGCCTCCGGACTCGGTGCAGGCACTGCTCCGCATGGAAGGGGGGGCGCTGGGCACGATGAGCACGACTTCGCTCAATAAGAAAGCGCTGGCAGAAGGCGTGCTGGCGGTACAGCTGTACACCGATTACTTCGGCCCTTCGCTGTTCAAGCACATGCAGTTGACGCAGCAGACGGCCTGCAACTTTGGCCAGTCCTGGCCGGAACTCGTCTGGATTCCGATCTGCTACTACTTTGACACCACCGTTCGTCATCAGCTTGGCCTGGACTGGGGTGACCGCGGATATTGGAAAGTGGTTACGCCGCACGAAGTCGCGCACCAGTGGTGGGGGCAAACGGTCGGGTTCGCTTCCGGTCGCGACCAGTGGATGAGCGAAGGGTTCGCCGATATGTCCGCGTCTCTCTACCTCAGCATGATTGAGAAGAATCCGAAGAAATTTATCGAGTTCTGGAACGATGAGCGCACGTTATTGCTGGAACGAAACGCCCAAGGTTTTCGCGCCATTGACGTGGGCCCCTTAACCATGGGATACCGGGCCAGTAACTCGCGGACGGGATTCGACATTACTCGGCGCCTCATCTATCCCAAGGGCGCATACATTCTGCACATGATTCGCATGATGATGTGGGACCGCACGACGGGCGATCAGAATTTCAAAGCCGCCATGCAGGATTTTGTGAAGACGTATTCCGGCAAGGCGGCCACCACCGAGGATTTCAAGACGATGATGGAGAAACACATGACGGCGGAGATGGATCTCGAGGGCAATCATCGCCTGGACTGGTTCTTTAACGAGTATGTCTACGGCACCGCGCTGCCCACCTACAAGATCGATTACACGTTCGACAAGGACGCAAGTGGCGACATTGTCTTTGGCTTCAAGGTCACGCAGTCTGGAGTGGATGATAAGTTCCGGATGATTGTGCCGGTCTACCTGGAGCTTGCGGATGGCCGCACGGTAAATCTGGGGCGCGCGCGCCTGGTCGGGAACACCTCGGTAGATAAGAAAGTCCCGCTAAAAGGATTGAAAGATACACCCAGACGCGCGCTCCTGAATTACAACGACGATGTGCTGGCTTCCAATTAGAACTGGTCTCATAAATGGTTCTGGGAAGAGCACGGCTTCAAGGGCCCGCCCTGAGCGAAGCCGAAGGGTGCCGCTATCGGTCAATAAGAATGCTGGCTTTAGCCCCTGAGGTGAACGGCTCATGCTCCGCAAAACGGCGCTGAGTCCCTTACTGAATTCCCCGCGGACAACCAATCAAGTAAGTAATTGGCGCCTTCCCAGTCGAATGCTCGCCGATCTCCCAATGATATTCGTTAGCGGCCAGTTTCTCGACGATCTCACGCAGTTCCCATGGCCGATATGTCCGAAGGCAGGACACGACTCCATCGAACAACAAGACCAGGGGAATAATCGGAACCAAATACGTCCAGAGCAACCGTGACCAGCGGAATGGACGGATCCACGGAGTGCAGACGAACAGCATCAGTGCCCAAGCCAACGTGAGGCCGATCGTTGACGGAGCGCGCTTGGTTATTTCAAATATGCCGATGCTTTCGCCGGCATCGACGGCGTTTTGGAGTATCGCGCGAGCCTCTTCCGGCGAAAAATGATGAAACGACGTGAACATCGTTCGAAACCCCTTCAATTCAGCAGGAACCTTCATCGCCTCAACCGAGCCCGGATAAAAGCTAATGTGATTCTCAGAACCGGCTCTGACATTTTCGACTGCGCTGAGGTTTGGGTATTTATCGGTGAGCCAAATCTGCAGCGCCGTCGGGTTTCCCTGGAGTTCCCGAGACAGGTCGAACCAGGGTCCACCGCCGCCTGAACACAAGTCAACAATCGATCGACTGCGGGTGCAGTCAAGCGCGCTTTGCAGGAGCGGGGCGATCGGCTCGTAGGCCTTCAAGAGATTGAACCCAAACTGAAGCGCATCCGTAATTTCATCTCGAACAGACGACGGGAACCACGGTTGTTCATGGAGTTCGATAAACTGTACGCGGCGCATGGCAGCTTGGCTTGGTGAGTACTGCGTGAACATTCTCGTCGATATCCGCAAAAATATCGATTCGACGTTAAACTAATCAAGTCCCGCAGCAACACTAAGGACATATCCGTAGAGACGGGGCTTGCCCCGTCTCAGTTTGGATGAAAGTTTGACCGACGACCACCGACCAAAGACGAAATGATCAAATCTCCCCGAGGAACCCGCGACCTTCTCCCGCCCGACACGGCACTCTGGAACTTCGTCGAAGCCGCCGTCCGCGACGTCTTCCGCGCCTACAACTTCCACGAAATCCGCACCCCGATCTTCGAGTCCACTGAACTATTTGCCCGAGGCGTAGGCGAAGAGACGGACATTGTCGCCAAAGAAATGTTTACCTGGGAAGATCGCGGTCGCGCCGAAAGCGATAAAGGTCAATCCTTAACCCTGCGCCCCGAAAACACCGCGGGCGTGGTTCGCGCCTACATCGAGCACAAACTCTGGGACCGAGGCCTCAACAAGCTCTTCTATATTGGACCGCAATTCCGCCGCGAGCGTCCGCAAAAAGGCCGCTACCGCCAGTTCTATCAAATCGGAGCCGAAGTCATCGGCCCCGCCGCGGCCGGCAGCCAGTCCCCCGCCAGAGACGCGGAAATTCTCGAACTCCTAGCCACACTGCTCGATCGCGTAGGCATCGCCAACTGGACGCTCGAACTGAACTCCGTGGGATGCCCCGCCGACCGCGCAAAATTCAACGAAGCACTTCGCCAAGCGCTCGCGCCCGTGGTAGAAAAAATGTGCGCCGACTGCCAGCGCCGCGCCGTCACCAATCCTCTAAGAGTCTTCGACTGCAAAGTCCCCGAAGACCAACCCACCATCGAAACTCTCCCCACCATCGGCGAGTTCCTCGACGAAGCCTGCCGCGCCCACTTCGACCAGGTAAAAAACATTCTGAACTCCGTCCAGGTCCCCTACGTGGAAAACCAGCGCTTAGTGCGGGGTCTGGATTACTACACCCGCACTGCGTTTGAATTTACGCATGGGTCGCTCGGCGCGCAGAATGCGATTCTCGGCGGCGGAAGATACGACGGCCTATCCGAAGCGCTCGGCGGCCCGGCCGCTCCAGGCATTGGCTTTGCCATCGGAGAAGACCGGCTGGTGCTTTCACTGATGGAGACCGCGTCGGCGGAGTCGGTTGTCCGCAAGCCCGACGTTTACATTGCTCCGCTCGGTGCCGGGATGAATCGCGAAGCCGCGCGCGTGGCTCGCGAACTGCGCCGGCACGATCTGGTTGTCGATCTCGGCGACGAATCGTTTCGCCTGAAGAAGTCGTTCGAGGCCGCCGACAAGATGGGAGCGCGATACATCCTCATCGTCGGCGGGGACGAAGTGGCGGCCGATGCATTCGCGCTCAAGCATCTAGCCTCCAGCGAGCAAGTCACGGTTCCGCGAGCGGAACTGGCGCAACGGATTTTGCGGAAGTAGCTGTCAGCTCTTGGCTCTTGGCTTTTGACGCCCTGTGTGATCCCTGTGTCCTCTGTGGTTAAAGCTTTTCTCTTACCACAGAGGACACAGGGGAACACAGGGTAAAATCATTTCTCTTGGAGGCGATCATGCGAGGCGTTCTTCTACTGTTGGCCGCGGCTTTGGTTAGCTCGACCCTGGCTCTTTCTCAAGCTCCTTCTTCCAAGCCGGTCTCTGCTTTCGACCAGCAACTCATCGATCAGCAGAAGCAGTTCCTACAGGCTGCCCAGAACAAGAACCCAACCGTGGTCGACCGCGCCATCGCGGACGATTTCCAGGGCATCGGACCGAACGGCGACTTCTACGACAAAAGTGAAGTCGTCGAATCCGCGCAGACGGGAATGCCCAAGGACACGCGCGCCTACGATTTCCACGTCGTCAAACTGAACGATGACTCCGCAGTCGTCGCCTACAACCTGATCGTCCCCGGAGAACATCCACGCTATCGCCACATGGCCGACACCTGGGCAAAAATCGGCGGCCGATGGCAACTGAAATTCCGCCAGATCACGCCCAACCTTTGGAGCGCAAACGATCCGGATTAGCGCTGGCGTCCAGCGGCCCACTCTTCGATGCGAAAAGTGGGCCGCCGTGGTTTTCTTCTCTGCCAGCACTTAAGAGCAACTGCGTTATACTTACCCGCCGGAGCCGTGGCCACCGCCCATCAGTGTGTAACCGTCAGTGTAAGTTTCTGAGTCTGAGTCATTCCTCCTCCGGTGCCCGTCACGGTCAGGGAGTAAGTGCCGACGTTCGCCCCGGTCCCGGAGGCCACCTTCAGCGTCAGCATACTGCGGCCGTTGCCCGGCGCCGCGATGGCTCCGACAAAGCTCGCCGTGACTCCCTTCGGCAGCCCACTTATTGAAAGAGCAACGCAGGGCGGCACGATGCCGATCGCGGTGCTCGGTCCACCGGCCGGACCGAAAGGGGATTGCTCACCTGCTCATTGGTCGGCGCGATTTGTGGCCAGGATACCAGCGATGAACATAGGACGAAGACAGCAACCAGAAGAGCAGACTTACTCTTATGCATACACACCTCGAAAGCAAGATAGGTCACACATACCCCTGTCCTATTGATCGGCAGAAAATGGATCCGGCCCCACAGGACATGACCGCCTAGACGTACCCGAGGTAAGGGGACCTCGGTTACTTTCGCTCCGGAAGCATTGCCAGGATTGGAGATGCGGCTGCAGCGTGTCCAACAGGATGGGTGACCCAGCCTATCGCGATCTCATGAATTCTCTTTAGGGCAGCGGTCAGTCCTTCGAATCCACGGCCGCCACTCACGGCCAGACCGGGCTCACCAGCTCAATCCGCCAAATGGGGCCGCCAAAGGAAAGCTGGCCCTCCGATTTGACGAAGACCGGAGCCTCTCCACCGAGAATCCAAATGTGGGTGTCTGGAGGTTGCTTCCCCAACAGCGGCGCCACCAGCCCCGCCGCGCCCCCGATCTCCACCTTCACGACGTAATGCGTGGCTTTGCGACTGGAGCCACCGACCGAGAACGGCTCCTCGCCTTGGAGAGTAATCGCCAGCTTCACGAGCCGCGGCTTGGGCGTGGCCGCCACCATCGACACCGTGATCTGCGTTGCATCGGATCGAATGTTCTTCAATAGCGTGGGAACCAAGCCGTTGGCCACGTCCGGCGGCAGGGCGAGCCGTTCGGTCGCCACCTTCTCCTTGCCATCGTCGTCGGTGCTACGGACCGTGACCTGGCCCGTGGCACCGTCGATCGAGACTTCCATCGGATGCTGGAACGATGGGCCCTTCTGCACGAGGTGGTCGCTCAGAAGTCGGAAGTTAGGACGCTGGGAAAAGACAACGGTTTCGTCATGAACCGAGCCGTCTTTGAAGTGGAACACCAGCCGGCTGGTCACCCGATCGCCACGGGCGACCTGGATCAGATCGCCGTCGGCGAGAGTGTCACCCGCCAGCGTGCGCAGCACCAGAAAACCGTGGACCAGGCCCTCTGTGTGGCGAACGGCGACCGGTGCCGCCGACATCGCTCCTGGCTGGAGCAGGGTGGCGCAGGCTACCAGAACCGCGACCGAGGTGGACCAGATACGTTCTACCGTCCGACGAATCATACGCAGGACTTCCTTTCTAAACTCCGGAACCGGTGGCCAATCTTCGTATGCGATGGCGAATGGCCCGGGCTTCGCGTCTATCCTAACTCTGAAGGACGCCCTCGAGAGTAAGGATGCACGCGGTCACCTGTACCACCCACCTTGGACAGCCGGGGGCGGCTGTCCCTACGCGAGCATCGGCATCGTCCATCTGCGGCCACTTTATTGCTGGTGGAAAATGCGGTAGCTTATCATCGTGGCTCGGAACCGGATTCATCTCGTCCTGGTACCGACAATCGCTGCGGGCGTTGGGGTTGATCCTCAGTGGGGGACGCTCGGTGTCTAACCCAACCGCCTCTCTGTCCGCGGGAGATCTCGTCGGCAACTACAAAATCCTCGGCCTGGCCGGAGCCGGGGGCATGGGCGTGGTATATCGCGCGCTTGATGTGAAGCTGGAGCGCACGGTCGCGCTGAAGTTCCTTCCCGAGCACCTGGTTTCGACGAGCGACGACAAAGAGCGCTTCCTGCGCGAAGCGCGGACGGCGTCTTCGCTCGACCATCCCAACATCGGCGTGATCCACGGCCTGGAGGAAACCGGCCACGGCCGCACCTTCATCGTAATGGCGTATTACGTGGGCGAGACGCTGGCGCAGAAGATGCGCCGCGGTCCTCTCCACGTGGCCGAAGCGGTCGATATTGCCATCCAGATGGGGGAGGGCCTGGCGGCAGCTCATGCGGGCACGGTGGTGCATCGCGACATCAAGCCTTCCAATGTCATCCTCACCCAGAGTGGAGTGGCGAAGATCGTGGACTTCGGCCTGGCCCGCCTGACGTCTACGACGGGCAGCACGCAAAGCATTAGCACCGCCGGAACCATCGGCTACATGTCGCCGGAACAGACGGTGGGCAAGTTTGTGGACCAGCGCACCGATATTTGGTCGCTGGGGATCGTGCTGGCGGAGATGGTCACGGGGAAGAATCCGTTTTCGCGGGACACGCCGGCGGCGACAATTTTCGCAATTCTAAACGAACCGCCCCGGCCCATGGACGAGATCCCGATCGATCTGCTGCGCGTGATCTACCGCGCGCTGTCGAAAGAGCCAGCCACGCGCTACCAGAGTTGCCGCGAGATGGTGGCCGAGCTGAAGGAAGTCCGCAGCCGGCTCGATCCCGCGGCGACGGCGGCGCAAACCGCCAGCCGGTCGTCGTCTCGAATGGCGTCTCAGAGCGCGTCGGAACTGAGGAAGCAGGTTGAACAAGCCTCGCGTCCCATGTGGGGCACGGCGACCGTCCCGGCGCCGAGGTGGCACCGCTGGGTGCTCGGTGTGGGCGTGGCCGCGGTGGGCGTGGCCGCGCTCTCGTTTATGCCCGCGGTGCGCGACCGCGTGGCGGGTTGGTTTGGCCGCCAGGAAGAGCACATTGCGGTCCTGCCCTTTGAGAATGTGGGGAATGACCCGGCCAACGAAGAGGTTTCCGCCGGACTGATGGACAGCCTGGCCAGCCGCCTTACAAACCTGGAAGCGGGCAAGCAGTCGCTCTGGGTGGTACCGGCGAGCGAGGTGCGGCGGCAGAAGATTGCCGATCCGGCCTCGGCGCTGCGGCAACTGGGAGCGACGGTTGCGGTGGAAGGAACTCTGCGGCGCGACGGGCAGACCATCCACCTGACGGTGAATCTGGTCAACACGAAGACCCTGCGCCAGATCGGCTCGGTGACGCTGGAAGATCGCGCGGGAGACTTCTCGTCGCTGGAAGACGAGGCGGTGGCGCGGGTGGCCAAGCTGATGCGCATCGAGATGACGCCCGAGATGCTGCGAGCTGGGGGCGGCGCGGTCAATGCCGGCGCGTACGAGTTGTACCTGAAGGCGCTCGGCTACACGCAGCGCTATGACAAGGCGGGGAATCTCGACCTGGCCATCGCGGCGCTCAACAATGCGGTGAAGGCGGATCCACGCTTTGCCCTGGGGTTTGCCCAGCTCGGCGACGCCTATCGGCTGAAATACCGGCTGGACAAAGACAAAAAGTGGATCGATGAAGCTCTGGCGAATTGCCAGAAAGCGCAGCAACTGGATGATCGCTTGCCCGCGGTCTATGTGACACTGGGGAAAATCCACGGCTACACGGGAAAATACGATCTCGCGCTGCAGGAGTACCAGCGCGCGCTGCAGCTCGACCCGCGTAGTGCGGATGCGATCATCGGCCTGGCCACTTCTTACGACAGCGCGGGACGCACGGCCGATGCCGAGGCTGCCTACCGGAAGGCCATTGCGCTTCGTCCCGATTCCTGGGACGGTTACAATTCCTTCGGGGCTTTCTTGGATGATCACCAGCGCTACGACGAAGCCATTGCGCAGTATCGCCATGCCATCGAACTCACTCCGGACAACGCCCCGGTCTATCTCAATTTAGGCGGGACCTACAGCGACATGGGAGAAAAACACTACCCTGAAGCCGAGCAGATACTGCGCAAATCGCTTGCCCTTGAGCCCACCTACGGCGCCTACGCCAACCTTGGAAATCTTTACAACAAGGAGCAGAAGTACGCCGAAGCCGCCGCCGCGACGGAGAAAGCCCTGCAATTGAACGACAAGAATTACCTGGTCTGGGGCAATCTGGCCATTGCCTACGAAAGCCTCAAAGACAAAGAAAAAGCGGGCCGGGCCCGCGACCGGGAAATTGCCCTGCTCGAACAGGCGGTCCTGGACACCCCGCGCGACGCCGCCGTGCAATCCGACTTGGGGCTGCTCTACGCCCAAAAAAAGCTTCGCGAAAAGGCCGTTTCTCGCATACAATCGGCACTCGCGCTTTCGCCCGACGATCCCAACGTTCTGGAAACCGTTGGCGAAGCCTACGAAGATCTGGGGGATCGTGCCCAGGCAATGCAGTACATCGAGAAGAGCCTGCAAAAAGGCTACGCCCTTGGGGACTTGAAGAAAATTCCGGACCTGCAAGGCTTGCTGTCGGATCCCAGTTTTCGGCCCAGCGGAAAGTAACTGAATTCAATTCGAAAAGGAGCCAGCCATGGCCACACAACGCGTCATTCCGATCGAAGAAGATACCTATCCAGCCCAGGAAATCACCATCCAATTGGTCAACAATAACTACGTCCCGACGCCACAGGCCTGCAAAATCTATGGCTCGCAGCAGCAAAGCGTCACCTTCATCAACAATTCCGGAGCCACGGTCAACATTACGTTTGAACCCAATCCCATTACCCCGACTGTGTTCAACGACATACTCAATCTCGCCAACAACACCAGCAGCGGTCCTTGGTCGCCGCTGGTCGCCGATGGAACCGTGAACTATTTCGTCAATCCGGCGGGCGGGAACAGCGTCCAGCCCTATGCCATCCAGGTGGGCATCGGCCCGATGAAAATCCAGGTTGTCTATGACTCCGCCCTTGGCCTAGCAAAGTGCACTCCCGACCCGGTGGCGATTCCTTATGCAGGCACGCTGGAAATGGATGCCGGCGACAGCAATAGCTACAGCGTCACTTGGAAGAACAACATCGACCCGTTTGCGCCAACCAACCCCCTCACGACGGTGGACAATACCCCCCACACAGAGGACGTGGCTGCCCTGCTAACCTACACATTCTCAGTCCAAAAAACTCCGCCCTCGCCCAAAGAGGGAACTGGCAGGGGCGGCGGCAAGGTAATCGTCACGAACTAGCGGCACATGGAGCGCCAACCTGCTTCTATGACGGCACCACCGCTGCGACCTGAATTGATTAGTCGCAGCGGTGGAGACCGTCATCGTAGTTTGCGCCGACGTCACCGGGCTTGCGCTTTGGTGCTCGGCGTCAGAGTATAAACGTCAGTCTAAGTCTGGGTCACTCCTCTTCCGACGCTCGTAACTATCAGCGTATAAGTGCCCACTAACCGTCCCAGAGAGCGGACAAACTGGATGATATGTTGCCCAAGAATGTCCTTTGATTTCCAGCCCATTTTGAACGGCGAGCTCCTCGGACTCAGGCCGCTTCGACCAGAGGATTTTCATGACCTCTACGCGGTAGCTTCAGATCCGCTCATTTGGGAACAACATCCGATCAAAGACCGTTACAAAGAAGATGTCTTCAAGGAATTTTTTCGCGAGGCCTTGGAATCCGGTGGGGCGTTGATCGCCATCGATTCCAAAAATGGCCGGGTCATCGGGTCGTCGCGATTCCACGGATACGACCAGGAGAAAAGCGAGATTGAAATCGGTTGGACATTCTTGGCCAGGTCCCACTGGGGTGGCGTCTACAACCGGGAAATGAAACAGCTCATGCTACGGCACGCCTTCAGATTCGTGAACAACGTTATCTTTCTTGTTGGTCCGCAGAATGTGCGCTCGCAGAGAGCCCTGGAAAAAATGGGCGCAGTTCGTGTGGGATCAAGGCCCGACGGGGGTGGCCGAGACAGTTTTGTCTACCAGATCGCGGCTTCAAGTTAGCGGCCTACCTGATCGTCCCCGGAGAACACCGCATCAAGTCCTGATGAACTTGCGCTCCTTATCTCCCCACTCACGAAGCCCCAACCCTCCTTCCATTTATAATCTATGGTTCGGCTCACCACCGCAATTTCAGTGAGACAAGGCGAAAACGTGCTCGATTTTTTAGGCGACCTCAGGCGAACTCATATGTGCGGAGCGCTTCGGCTCTCCGATGCTGGCAAAAAAGTTGTGCTCATGGGATGGGTCAACCGCCGCCGCGATCTTGGCCAGATCATCTTCGTCGACCTGCGCGACCGCACCGGCGTGACGCAAGTCGTGTTCAATTACGAACTGAACGCCGCCGTGCACGAGAAAGCGGAAGCGCTGCGCAACGAGTTTGTAATCGCGGCGATCGGCACGGTCAAGCGCCGCGATGCCGACACCATCAATCCCAATATCCCAACCGGCGAAGTCGAACTGGTGGTGGAGGAGCTGCGCATTCTGAACGTGTCGAAACCGCTGCCCTTTCTGCCTTCGGACACGGTGCTCGCGAACGAGGAAATGCGCTTGAAATATCGCTACATCGACTTGCGCCGCGACGCCATGCAGTTCAACATCGAACTGCGTCACAAGGTGGCGCTAGCCATCCGCGACAACCTGGCCTCGCAGGGCTTCTTCGAAATCGAAACGCCGTTCATGACACGCTCCACGCCCGAAGGCGCGCGCGATTATCTCGTCCCCAGCCGCGTGCAGCCGGGATCGTTCTACGCGCTGCCGCAATCGCCGCAACTGTTCAAGCAGATCCTGATGATCTCGGGCTTCGACAAATATTTTCAGATCGTGCGCTGTTTCCGCGACGAAGACCTGCGCGCCGACCGCCAGCCCGAATTCACCCAGATCGATCTTGAGATGTCATATCCGCAGCCGGAGCGGATTTGGGAAGTGGTCGAAGGCTTCCTGACCGCGGCGTTCAAAGCCGCGGGGCACGAGATCAAAACGCCTTTCCCGCGCATGGACTTCGACGATGCCATCCGGCAGTACGGCATCGACAAGCCCGACCTGCGCGTGCCCGCCTTCACCGACGTGGGCGATTGTTTTGCGCCCGCCGATCTGGAACAGCTGGCGATCAACAAAGATCTGCCGGTGATTGCCATCCGCATTCCGCACGTGGGCGAGCTTTCGCGCAAGGAGCGCGACGACATCAAGCCGCTCTTTGTCTCGAAGGGCGGAGCGCGCGTGTTCGAAGACTTCAAGCGCATCGAGACGAAGTTCCCCGAGGCGGGCGCAAGAGTGCGAGAGAAAGTTCGGGAGAAAGTTCGGGAGAAAGCGCGCGCGGAAACCGGCGCAGCCGCGGCCGACGATCTGCTGGTGCTGGTGGTGGGCTCGGCGCAGTCGGCCGCAACAAAAGATGCGCATCCGGCCAGCAAGCGCAAAGTGACGCCCGCCGAACTGGCGATCTATGCCTCGGCTGGATTGCTGCGGTTGGCGCTGGCGCAGAAATATTCCGACCGGCACGGTATTTTCAAGAAGAGCGGCGACCCGGAAAAAGATTTCCGCTTTCTGTGGGTGACAAACTTTCCCATGTTCGAGTGGGATGAAGGCGAGAGGCGTTGGAATGCGGCGCACCATCCCTTCACCTCGCCGCACGATGAAGACATGGACAAACTGGAAACCGATCCCGCCATGGTGCGAGCACGCGCCTACGACGTGGTGCTGAATGGGACGGAGTTGGGGTCGGGATCGATCCGTATTCACCGGCAGGATGTGCAGAGCAGAATCTTTCACGCCCTCGGCATGACGGAAGAAGAAGCGCGCTCGCGCTTCGGCTTCTTCCTGGAAGCGCTCGAGTACGGCACTCCCCCGCATGGCGGGATCGCGCTCGGCCTCGATCGCATCGTGATGATTCTGGCCGGAGCGGATAGTCTGCGCGAAGTAATTCCCTTCCCCAAAACCGCCGCCGCGAAGGATCTAATGATGGAAGCGCCAACGCCGGTGGCGGAGGGGCAGTTACGGGATTTGGGGATCGGGGTGGTGGTGAAGAAGTAGGCGCCGTAAGTCCCACTCATCGCAAGAGGCTCGATGAGGGGCGCACTCGCTTCTCTATATCCTTACTCCACCGCCGCCAGCACATAGTCGGTAAGTATCTTCTCTGTCTGCTCGTGCATTCCGTGCGTGTTGTAATTCGTGCTGGTGACGACGACGGTCATGTGGAGCGCAGGAATCGCGACGACCTTATTTCCTCCGTTGCCCGACATAAAAAACGCCGGATAGCTCTTCTCGCCGGACTTAAAGGACTTCAGCCACCACAGGTAGCCGTATTCGGTCGCTTCATCGATGCGCGCATGGGGCTGGGTCGAAGTGTGCACCCACGCCTCACTCACGATGCGCTTCCCCTGCCACTCGCCGCCGTCGAGATAAAGTTGCGCGATCTTCAGCAGGTCGCGGCTGGTCAGGCGCAGTCCGCCGCCCGTTTGCGGAACGTTCATCGGGGAGTAGACCCACTCCACATTCGTGATGCCGAGCGGCTGAAACAGCTTCTCGCGCGCATAGCGATCCGTGCGCGTACCGGTTGCTTTCTCGAGCACTTCGCTCAGCGTAAAAACTCCTCCGGTGCAATAACTGAAGTTGCGTCCGTAGGGAAACGCTTCCACCTGCTCGCCCACGTGCATGCGGCCGCGAATCGGCAAATCCAGAATGAACTGCGCCCAATCCTCCACCAGATACATCCGCTCCTCATTGCCGCGCGAAGCATCATTCCAGTCGTCGCACTCCAGCGGAGAACTCATGGTCAGAAAATCTTCCACCGTGATCGCCGCCTTTCGCGGGTCGGGATTCTGAATCCTGCGGGCGCGCTCCGGCAGGAGCGCCAGAACCTTCGCGTCGACGCCACTGAGCTTGTGCTCGTCGATCGCAATTCCGATCAGTACATCGGTGATGCTCTTGGTCGCCGAGCGAGTGTCACGCAACGTGGCAGCGTCGCCGTCAAAGTAGCCTTCATAAGCCAGCTTGCCGTGCCGGGCAATCAACACGCTCCCAATCTTCTTGAATTCCCCGGAACGAATGGCGGCATCCAGCGAGCGCAGCCGGGCGTCAGAAAGCCCGCTCTCGGCGGAGGAAGCCGTGGGCCAGGCGCCCGTCTTTGATGGGGATGATGGTTGCCTTTGGGAGATTGCAGCAACCGAAGAGAGCAGCGTCACAACGATCCATAGAACCCAGCTGGCAAGGGTCATAAGCAGGCCTCACGCATTCGACGAGGACCGGGCGTCATCGTGAGCAACCGCGGCGCATGAATATGGGCTCCCGTGCTCACGTAGGGACGGCCGCCCTCGGCCGTCCAGCCGAGCGAAGTTCGGCAGCTCTGCTAGCGCTGCGCCAGTCGCTGCTCCACCAGTTCTTCGATGCGATCAAGCACCTCGTCTTCGCTCATATTCGTCGAGTCGAGCACCAGGGCATCCTCCGCCGCCACCAGCGGAGAAGCCGCGCGCGCGCGGTCCCGCCGGTCGCGCTCCCGAAGTTCGGCAGCCATCGCCTGCGCCGGCGCGCCCTTCACCTTCTGCTGGTCCAGCCGCCGCTGCTCGCGAATCACGGGATCGGCGTCGAGAAAAATCTTTAAATCGGCATCGGGAAAAACTTTTGTCCCAATGTCGCGCCCCTCCATCACGACGCCGCCGCCGATGCCCATCTCGCGCTGCCGCGCCACCATCCACTCGCGCACCTTGGGATGCACCGAGACGCGCGACGCCCCCTCCGATACATCGCGCTCGCGGATGCGCGCGGAAACGTCTTTTCCGTTGAGCAGGACGCGATTGCCGCCGAGGGTGGGCTCGAGAGTGATGCGCGATTCCTGCGCCATCTTCAGCAGCGCAGCTTCGTCGTCAAACGAGGCGTCCCACTCGATCGCCCTGAGCGCCAGCGCGCGGTACATCGCCCCGCTCTCCAGGTTCACATAGCCGAGTTTGCGCGCCAGACGGGAAGCCACCGTGCTCTTGCCCGCTCCGGCTGGGCCGTCTATGGCGATGATGAGTTTGCGTTGGGAAGGATCGGTCATTGGGGGAACGTGCGATTCTACACGGCTCACGCGTGGAAAACTACAGGTGCGTGGAGATTGCGAAGTTCCAGTGCTTAGCCTCTCTCGCCGCCTCCCAAGAGCGCTGCCGAGCTTCGCTCGGCTTGGACGGGCGAGGGCGCCCGTCCCTACACGACCCGCTCTGGGCGGCGATTCTTGGGGACGTAGGCTTGTTTTGGCGGGGTTACCTGCAGCAGCGACTTGCTCCCTACATGTACAAAGCTCAATTCGCGCGCCGAAAGCAAGGCGTGGATAGCCTCTTTCACCCGGGTCCGCGGAACGAAGTTCGCGAGGAAGTTCTCGACCTCCCCTTCATCCACCGCCACCACGCAGTCGAGATATTTCGATACCAGCGCCGAGAGCGCTTCGGGCACCGAAATTCCCACGCCCTCGCGCACTACATCCGGCGCCCAGCGCGACAACTCGTCCCACACCGAGCCTTCCTCCACCGTGTAATCCACGCGCGTGATGCGCAGCTTCGCCCACAGTTCGCTCAGCCCGCGATCGAGCCCGGCGTTTGAAACCGAGCCGCCCAGCATCTCGCCCAGTTTGGTCTTCGAAATCGGTCCTCGCCGCCGGATGATTTCGAAAGCGTCACAGGCCAGCGGCGAATAGGGAGACCGCGGTCCGGTGGCAGGCGGCAGCTTCGGGTTGCGCTCGCCTACGAGCGAATAAAAATAAGGAAACACCGAGGCCGCCAGCAAGAACGCATTGTTCTCGTCCAACAGCGGAGCCTCGTAGGCTGCCTGGTCGCGCAGCGCGCGCACCATCAGTTCGGTCGCTTCTTTCGCCCGCGGATCGGCGTAAGCGTGCTGGCGCGTAGGCAGCTTGTCATCCGCACCCACCCATGCCCCCATGAAAGTCGGCAGCAGAATAGCGGGCCGCATCGGATACATCAAACAAAATCCCACCGACTCGAGGAAGGCGCGCGCTTCATCAAGAGTGTGCACGGGCTGGCCGTCGAGGCGCCACTTTTGCATGCGTGCCTGCAGAAGTTCCGGGTCGGTCATAGCTTGATTAGACCACAACCGCCTTCGGTCAAACGAGAACGAAACCTGCCGGCGGGGCGCCCACATGTACTGCTCGATAGGACGGAAGTGCCCCGCTGCTTACTGTTTTTGGGAGGACGTTGGGTTGGATTGGCTGTTGCTTCAAGTTTGGAGCGACCGGGCGGGGCTTTTGATCCGGTTCGACGGAGGTTGGCCTCCTCACCGGTTCCCCAGCGTGGCAATGTCTCCCAATCCCAACAGCCGGCCATCGGCGGTCACCAACGTCAGACCCAACACCTGCGCCGTGGCTGCAAGAAATCGGTCGGCGGGGTCCTGGTGAAAGAGCGGCAATTGCCGCGCTACATAAACGATCTCATGGGTCAACGGCGCTTCACGAAAGGGAGCCGTGGCCCGCGCCACCCACTCTGCCAGATTTCCGCGCAGCCGCACTCTGCCCTTCGCATTCAGAGTGAGCGCTTCCCAGGTACTGATCGGAGACAGCCACAATTCGTTCTCTGGTTTGCGCAGCTCCGCACGAACTCGCTTCCCGAGACGTTCGGAGTCTTGCAGACTCCAGAGCCAGATGTGGGTGTCGAGCAGCAGCTTCAATCGCGCAGCGCCTCCCAATCGTTTTCTTCGTTGGCCGGAGAAACAACGTCGCCTACGATTTCAATCGTGTTCTTCATGCTTCCGATCCAGCCCGCCGCCGGCGAGGGCGAGGGCGGAACGACTTCGGCAATGGGCTTGCCAAAACGAGTAACCCGAATCGGCTGCTTCGACTTCTGTACCTGATCCAGAAGAGCAAGGCACTTCGCTTTGAACTCGGAAATGGCGATTTCCTTCATGACTAGTATATTGGATCATAGTCATTATTTATAGTCAATCCGAGAAAAAGTCCGGTACCCCAGGGTCTTGCGCTTTTCGAGACCGGGGAGCGGGGCCCTTCAGATCTCGATGATCATGTCTTCCAGGCGCGTGGGGTACGTGTTGAGGATCTCGCCCTTTTCCTTCCGGACGACCACCGTGTCGGAGTGGCGGAATCCGCCCCAGTCGGGATCATAGACTCCAGGCTCGCAACTGAAGGTCATGCCCTGCTTCAGAACGGTTTTGTCGCCTTCCGCGATCCAGGGAGCTTCATGGCCTTCGAGGCCGATGCCGTGCCCGGTGCGGTGCTTGAGGAACTTCTCAAAGCCGGCCTGGCGGATCTGATCCAGGCTCTTCTTGTCTACGTCTTCTGCAATGGCGCCTTCTTTCAGGTTTTCCACTCCCGTGTCATGCGCGGCCAGCATGGCGTCGTAGAGGCGTTTGGCGTAGTCGGTAGGCTTGCCGATGCTGAACGACCGCTCACACTCGACAGCATAGCCGCCGACCTGGGTGCCGTAGCTGAGGATGAGGGCGTCTCCTTTTTTCAGACGGTCTTTGCTGGGAACGGCGTGGGGAAAGGCCGAACGTTTGCCAAAGGGCACCAGTCCGCCAAATGGCGGATCGATGCCGACGCCAACCACTTCTTTCAGTTCCGCAGCCATCTTGTCGGCGAGCGCATCGGCGGCCGCCTTCAGAATTTCGTTTTCCGTGACGCTGCCGTGGCTCTGTACAAATTCACGGCCCGCCTGGATGGAGAAATCGGAGAAATACATGCCGCGGCGCATGATGTTGAGTTCGTCTTCGTCCTTGACCCAGCGCATTTCTTCGATCAGGTCGCCGGCTTCGACGATCTCGGCATCGGGAGCGCCCAGTTTGATCTGCTTCATACGGCTGGGCGTCGGCTCTTCCACGCCGATGCGGGACTTGCCCAGTCCACGATGGGCCACGCGCTCAAAGATCCAGCGCACGCGGTTCACGGGGCCGGGAAAATCGAAATAGGGCTCGTAGTCTTTCACCCACCACAGCTTCACCTGGTCCGACTCCAGTCCAGGAATGAACAGCGCGGGGTCTCCGGACGTGGGGATCAGTGCAGCCAGCGGACGTTCTGTCGAAAGGTGGAAGTAGCCGGTGGTGTAGATGACATTCACGGCTCGGAGCAGAACGAGAGCGTCCAGCTTGCGGCGGGCCATCTCCTGCTGCACCTGGCCGATCTTGCGGCGATACCAGTCGGGCGACAACCGGTCGGGCAGACCCGCACCCGAAAGGGCCGCAGAAATCCTGAGGTTGCGGGTCCGACCATAAGCCGACATACGGGAGGCGAGGGTGAGCGCGGCGGCGCCCGCCGCGCTGCGCAGGAAAGTCCGGCGTCCGGTGAGGCTCATGGCGACTCCAAGACAGGGATCGAAGGCACCCCATGCTAGCGCAGAATTGCAAGGTTGGCCAAGCGTTCGAAAACACCGTGGGCCGAGTTAGGTGAAGATTTTCGAGATATGCTTCTCGCGCCAAAGGCCGGGGCATTCGGCACATACAGCAGTGATGTCCATCACTACGCCGCATTGCACGACCCTTTACACTTCGGTCGGCTGGCCATTGAACGCGAGCCTGCATGGGAGGCATTGCCGTATTTAGCGAAAACGAGGCGATAACAGAGGAAAGGTTCTCTGGACAAAAGAATTCCGCCAGTGCGAACATGCCCAAGGAAGGAAATAAACGTCATGAGTCTTAGTCAGCTTGCCCGGTCCATCCGAGAGTCGGCGACTCTCAAGCTGAATGAAACCGCGGCTCTGCTCCGCGACAAGGGAGAGCCCATCATTCACCTGGGAGGCGGCGAACCAAAGAGTAAGGCCCCCATGGATGCAGTGATCAACTGCACGGCACTGCTGAACACAGGAGAAATCCGGTACACGGCGCCCGACGGGATTCCTGCACTGAAAAAAGCCATCATTCGCTATACCGAAGAGCACTACAAGAAGATGGTGTCGGCAGACAACGTGATCGCTTCGGGCGGCGCCAAGCAGGCGCTGATGGTGCTGCTGCACGCCATCCTCGATCCGAAGGAAGAAGTGATTTTCCCGGCTCCCTACTGGGTGAGCTATCCGGAGATGGTGAAGCTGGCGGGCGGTGTTCCGGTGCCGGTCACCGCGGAGGACGGAACATTTTTCCCAACCGTCAAAGAGCTCGCCGCGGCGTGCGGTTCCTACACCAAAGCCATCATTCTGAACAGCCCCAATAACCCTTCGGGTGCCATGTACTCCAGGGAGTTCGTCCAGGAGATGGTCGAGTTTTGCGAGAAGCGGAGCATTTATCTCATCCTGGACGACATCTACAACCGGCTGGTGTTCGACGGCAAGAGCGCGCCCATCGGCTACGACTTCATGAAAGTGCCGCTCGAGCAATCGAAAGTCGTGGTGATCAACGGGGTCTCGAAGATGTATGCCATGACCGGGTTCCGCATCGGCTGGGCGATCGCGAATCAGCCGCTGATCGAGGCCATGGCAACCATCCAATCGCAACAGACCTCCGGGCCTTCTTCCCCAGGACAATGGGCGGCCGTGGGCGCGCTCAACGGCGTGCAATCGTCGGTCGAGAGCCTGCGCGTCACGCTGGAGAACAACCGGAATGTGATGATGGAACGCTTGCACGCTTTCGACGGCGTCAAAGTTCACAAGCCGGAAGGCACGTTTTACTGCTTCCCGGATTTCAGCGCATACATGAAGGATTCGCAGAAGCTCTCCGATTTCCTGCTCGAGAAAGTGCGGGTGGTCACGGTTCCGGGCAAGGAATTCGGCTTCGAGGGGCATCTGAGGCTGAGTTACTGCGGCACCATCCGCGATGTCACCGAGGGCCTGGATCGTATCAAGTGGGCGCTCGATCCGAATTCGTCCAACGAACTCTACCTCGGCGACCGCAAACTTGTGAGGGATTGGCTATGAACATCTACCTCGACGTGCAATCTCCCGCTGTAAAAGAGGCAGGGAAGCTGGCCAGCGCCTACGGCCTCGCCAACCATGGGCTGGTGAATCTGCGGCGTGCCTACTGGAATCTGCCGACGCCGGCGCTTTATGAGGAGAGCATTTTCCGTTCCGAGGGCAGTCTCTCGCACCTTGGACCGCTGGTGGTGAACACCGGCAAACACACCGCGCGCGCCGCGGCCGACAAGTTCGTGGTACGCGAGCAATCCACCGAGGAGAAGATCTGGTGGGGCCAGTACAACCGGCCAGTCACCAGCGAGAATTTCAGCGCGCTGCTGGCGCGCCTGCAGGGCTACTTGCAGGGGCGCGATGTTTTCGTGCAGGACTGCTTGGCGGGGGCCGACCCGGAGTACAGCCTCCCCATCCGCATCATCACGCAAAAGGCGTGGCACAGTTTGTTTGCGCGCACCATGTTCCTGAAGGTTCGGAGTCAAGACGCACTCCAGCGGCATATGCCCGAATTCACCGTGATTGCGGCGCCCTCGTTTCAGGCCTCGCCCATGGTAGACGGCACGCGTTCGGAAACGTTCATCATTATCAATTTCCGGGAACGGCTGGCCATCATTGGTGGCACCAGCTACGCCGGGGAAATCAAGAAGACCATCTTTACGGTCCTGAATTTCCTGTTGCCGCTGCAGGGCGTGCTCTCCATGCACTGCTCGGCCAACGTCGGCGGCGACGGCGATGTCGCAATTTTCTTCGGGCTTTCGGGCACCGGCAAGACGACGCTTTCCGCCGACCCCAAGCGACACCTGATCGGCGACGACGAGCATGGCTGGAGCGACAACGGAGTGTTCAACTTCGAAGATGGCTGCTATGCCAAGGTGATCCGTCTTTCGCCAGAGGCCGAGCCGCAGATTTATGCTTGCACGCGGCAGTTTGGGACCGTGCTGGAAAACGTCACCTTCGATCCCGTCTCGCGGCGGCTGGATTTGGACGACGACACCTTGACGGAGAACACGCGGGCGGCTTATCCGCTTTCCTACATCGCGAATCACCTGCCGGAGAAGCGCGCCGGGCACCCGCGGAACGTAATTTTCCTTACCTGCGATGCCTCCGGCGTGATGCCGCCCATCTCCAAGCTCACCCCGGATCAGGCCATCTACCATTTCATTTCCGGCTACACCAGCAAGATTGCCGGCACCGAGATCGGGCTTGGTGTGGAGCCCGAGATGACCTTCAGCACCTGCTTCGGCGGCCCGTTCATGGTGCATCACCCGCTGGCCTACGCTGAGCTGCTGAAGCAAAAAATCCAAAAGCACGGCGCGCACGTGTGGTTGGTGAACACGGGCTGGACGGGCGGACCGTTTGGCATTGGCAAGCGCATCAGCATCCATCACACCCGCGCGCTGCTCAATGCCGCGCTCAGCGGCTCCCTGCTCAAGGTGGGGTACAAGAAAGATCCGGTTTTTGGCTTCGATGTGCCGCTTGAGTGCGAGGGCGTGCCGTCGCAGATCCTGGATCCGGCCAATACCTGGCCCAGCCGGGATCAGTATTTTGACAGGTACGATGCGCTTGCGGCCCGCTTCATCGAAAACTTCAAGCTGATGATGGCCGAGTGCCCGGAACACATACTCGAAGCCGGCCCGAAGCGTCTCCCGACCGGGTCGGTTCGCTAAGAGCAGGTCCATGCGGTGGGGGCTCTCATAGCAGTTTTCCTGGGCGGGTCACCCAGCTCTTGATCATGGGAACCGTCGATGCTTCGAGCTTGGGGCGGCTGCGCCGGATCAAGGGTCGCTGCTCCGACCTGCCCCGCAGTAACGTCGAAGAGTCTCCATGACATCGAGATCACAAAGCTTGGCTACTGTGTTGATTCTAGGCGACTTGCTTCCGTGTCAAGTTGGACCCTTGACAACCACCCACTCACATTCTTATAATTAGCACTCACAAGGCTCAAGTGCTAACAGTCTACAATTCCTGGGAAATTCCGATTTCGAATCCACCTACCTACAACTCTTGAAAGGAGTACGCAACTATGGCAACCAAGTTTACCCCGCTGCATGACCGCATCCTGGTCCGTCGCGTGGAAGAAGCCGATACCACCCGCGGCGGGATCATTATTCCCGACTCCGCGAAAGACAAGCCGCAGGAGGGAGAAGTCATCTCCGCCGGCAAAGGCAAGATCAGCGAAGAAGGCAAGGTCCGGCCGCTCGATGTGAAAGAAGGCGACCGCATTCTGTTCGGCAAGTATTCCGGCACCGAGATCAAGATCGATGGTGAAGACTTCGTCATCATGCGCGAGGAAGAAGTACTCGGCATCCTCTCGGGCGCAGCGAAGAAGGAAACCGCCGGATCGCGACGGTAGCTTCTAGCTTTCGGCTCTTAGCTACCAGGTTTCAGTTCCGACGGTACGACTGAGACCTCATTTCCAAATTCCGCAGGCTCCGCCTGCATACATCTTAAGGAGCAAACAGATATGGCAAAGCAAATTGTTCAAGGCGAAGAGTCTCGCCAGGCGATTCTCCGCGGCGTCAACCTGCTGGCTGACGCTGTGAAGGTTACTCTTGGCCCCAAGGGCCGCAACGTTGTCATCGAAAAGAAATTCGGTTCGCCGACTATCACCAAAGACGGCGTAACCGTAGCCAAAGAAATTGAATTGAAAGACGGCCTCGAGAACATGGGCGCCCAGATGGTCCGCGAAGTCGCCAGCAAGACCAGCGACGTCGCCGGCGACGGCACCACCACCGCTACCGTTCTTGCCCAGGCAATTTATCGCGAGGGCGTTAAGACCGTCGCTGCTGGCGCCAATCCGATGGCGATGAAGCGCGGCATCGAGAAAGCCGTCCTGCTCATCACCGGCAAATTCGACAAGGAAGGCAACCGCGAAAAAGGCGAGCTCGACAAACTGAGCAAGCCCGTCACCGGCGAGATGATTGCACAGGTGGGGACGATCTCGGCGAACAACGACGAGACCATCGGAAAGATCATTGCCGAGGCTATGAAGAAGGTCGGCAAGGATGGCGTCATCACGGTGGAAGAGTCGAAGACGCTGGAGACGCAGCTCGACGTGGTCGAAGGCATGCAGTTCGATCGCGGCTATCTGTCTCCTTACTTTGTTACCGATCCGGAGCGGATGGAGTCGGTGCAGGAGAACGCTTACATCCTGATCCACGAAAAGAAAATCGCCTCGATGAAGGACCTGCTGCCGCTGCTGGAGCAGATCGCCAAAGGCGGCAAGCCGCTGTTGATCATCGCCGAGGACGTGGAAGGCGAAGCGCTTGCGACTCTGGTCGTGAACAAACTTCGTGGCACGCTGCAAGTCTCAGCCGTCAAGGCTCCGGGCTTCGGCGATCGCCGCAAGGCTATGCTGCAGGACATCGCGATTTTGACCGGCGGCAAAGCGATCACGGAAGATCTGGGGATCAAGCTGGAGAATGTGCAGCTGGCGGATCTCGGGCAGGCCAAGAAAATCACCATCGACAAGGACAACACCACCATCGTCGAAGGCAAAGGCAAGCCGGGTGATGTGCAAGGCCGCGTGAAAGAGATTCGCAGCCAGATCGATAAGACCACCAGCGACTACGACCGCGAGAAATTGCAGGAGCGGTTGGCGAAGTTGGTCGGTGGCGTGGCCGTAATCAAAGTCGGCGCCGCTACCGAAACCGAAATGAAAGAGAAGAAGGCGCGTGTGGAAGACGCCATGCACGCGACGCGTGCGGCGGTCGAGGAAGGCATTGTCCCCGGCGGCGGCGTGGCCCTGGCGCGTTGCGTTTCGGCTCTCGATAAGCTGAAGCTGGAAGGTGACGAGCAGATCGGTGTGAACATCGTGAAGCGCGCCATCACCGAGCCGTTGCGCCAGATCGCGGTGAACGCCGGCGAAGAAGGTGCGATCGTGATGGGTAAGATCAACGACTCGAAGGACAACAACTACGGGTACAACGCCCTGACCGGCGATTATGAAGACCTGGTCAAGGCGGGCGTGCTCGATCCGACGAAGGTGGTGCGCACCGCACTGACCAACGCCGGCTCGATCGCGGCGCTGATGTTGACGACCGAAGCCCTGGTAGCGGAGATCCCGGAAGAGAAGAAGGGCGCTCCAATGGGTGGCGGCCACGGCGGCGGCATGGGCGACATGTACTAATCGCGTAGCGCCGGCGTCCTCGCCGGCAAAACGCCGACAGCAAACCAAAAGCCCCGCTCGAAATTCCAAAGAGCGGGGCTTTTTGCTTGTGGAGAGACGGGCGCCCTCGCCCGTCCGCCACGACCAAAGAGGCGCTTGGCCGAGGCTTTACCCGCCTGCACAACCAGCGCCGTGGGTGCCCCACTCATTCGCGTTTTTTGCGAATGAGTGGGAGCCAGACTGATGGCACAATGGGCTTTGCCTTTCGCGCCGAGTGTGCACCAAATGAGCGTGCGTAAGATAAAGATCCGACCTCCGGCCGCGTAAAGCGGAGTCTCCCAATGGCGGGTGGGCCACTTCAACGCGGCAAATATAACGGTGCTGTTTCCAAACGTTGACACCAAATAACCGGGGGTGCGCCACTTCTCGCGCTTTTCGAGAAGTGGCTGTCGGACAGCCGAAAAAAACCGGGGACAGACGGAATGTTCCCCGACTGTTTCTTCAAATTCTCTAAGACAAACTAGCGTGAATACCAAGATTTGCGGCAGGCGGGTGGGCCACTTTAGAAAAGGCAAGTATGGCGCGGCTGTCTCCAAAACGTTGACATCAAGTAACCGCGGGTGCGCCACTTCTCGCGCCTTTCGAGAAGTGGCCCTCGGATCGCCCCGAGACTACAGGGGCCCATCCTACAGAGTTTCGCGACTACGAACCGTCTCTACGTCGGTTACCATGGCGGTACCGAGGTCACGTGACAAAACATACGCGTAACGTGTATACAAGTAACAAGAAATCCGATGACAAGCCGCTCGTTCCGCTCGCCTTTCAAGGTGACTCGATACGAGCGTTGCGCGGGTTTCCGGCTGGCGTACGCCAAGATCTCGGATATGCTCTTTACCAGTTGCAGCTCGGGCAAACTCCACCGGACAGAAAGCCGGTTCGCACCGTAGGCCCGGGTGTCTACGAACTGCGCGAGCAGGACGCGGAGAAGTGGTACAGAGTTTTGTATGCACGCGAGGGTGGAACAATCCACGTCCTCCACTGCTTTGAAAAGCGCTCGAACGCGATCGAGCAGAAAGACATCGAAACCGCCAGGACGCGCCTAAAACGCGTGCTGGAAGCTAAACGCGAGGAGAAAAGAATTGCCAAACAAGCGCTCCGTCGAAGGTGAATACAGGGTAAGCGGGAGTGTCTTGGATGAACTCGGGTTGGATCGTCAGAGCGCGCTGGAGCTGAAGCTGAAGGCGTCGCTGCATCAAAGAATTTTGGAGTTGATCAAACGCCGCCGCTACAGTGCCCGCGACTTGGAACGAATCCTGCAGATACAGCAACCGCGCGTGAGCGAACTTACTCGCGGCAAGCTTTCCACTTTAAGTGTAGCCCGCCTGCTCCTGTATGCCGACCTCTTGGGAGCTGAAGCACAGATAAAGCTCAAGCAGATTCGGGCTAATGCCGCGGCTTGACTTGCCGAACTTCATCCAGCCCCAATAACACTTGACAACCCGTCCTATAATAGAAGTAAAGACAAAATAAAACAGACACGCGCGGGTCTCTCCACTTATAACTCCCGCGTCAGCCGTGATCTAACCGGCAGATAAGGACGTAGCAACCCTAAGTGGCCTACAATCAAGACTTTACCTATAACTATCTTCGTTTCAAGACTTTGCCGCACGGCGCGAAGCTAAGTCGATGATTCTAATATACCGGACCACAGGGGGGGTACCCCTTACCAACATTGGCAGCAAGCCCGGTGCCGGTGCCCCAGGTTCGCGCCCGTTCTTTGGGCGCTAACCTGGGCGCAGGCCAGCAAATAGATCGCAGTCAATAAACCAGGAGCAACTATGTCATCCTTTGCAGCACCTCGTTGCCGGCACATTAAGGTCAACGGAACCCAATGCGGTTCGCCCGCTCTCCGCCACAAGAATTTCTGTTTCTACCATCAACAGGATCGTCCCCTGACGGTCGAATGTTACTCCGAAGGGCCTTACGCAACCGGCCAAATCGCCTTGCCCCTTTTTGAAGATGCGCACTCCGTTCAGACCGTCATTCGCCAGGTCGTGCAGATGGTCCTGCAAAAAAGACTCGAACGGAAAACCGCCAGCCTCCTGCTTTACGCGCTCCAGATCGCCTCTTCGAATCTCAAGCGTATGGAGCTCGAAAAGCCGCAACCAGAGCAGGTTGTCACCAATCTCGAAACGGAATCGGAAACTCCCATGGCTGCCAATATTGAAGACGAAACCGCCCGCGAAAGCTCGGACGAAGACATCAAGCGCAACGACGAAGACCTTCCGCCCGGAACGATCCAGGCCTGTTATCGGCCTGGACCGCTCATCGTGAACACGAGGAAGCCACGAGAAAAGCCGTTCATCCCATTTTCTGCGCGATGGTGATGGTGTAACCGTCCTGGTCTTCGAAGGCGAATTCTTTCATGCCGTAGAACTGGTCGGTGACGGGCATGGAGATTCTTGCTCCCGCTTTCTGGACGCGATCGAGGATGGCTTGAAGGCTGTCCACTTCCATGTAGAGAGTCAGGCTTCCGCCGATGGTGGCGGCGAGCCTGGGATATTCGGCTGCGACGGTCTTCTGGTCGTTGAAGAAGATTTCGACTGACCCGTTCGAGACCGACGCGAAGACGAAGGGCGACTGTTCGGGGACGGTGATGGCGGTTTCGAGGCCGAGGATCTCGCGATAGAACTTGAGACTGGCTTCGACGTTGCGGACCACCAGATTGGGCGTGAGTTTCTTGATCTGCATGGGTTCTCCTCTTTTTCGTAAATTGGGTTCGTGAATTGATTCCGGACGGTGTGTGTCGTGAAGGACGATGGCACACACTTCCGGTGTGCTCGCATCGCCTCCATCCACGACCCTTGCGAGGAAGGACGTAGGTAGGGACCCTCATTGTCGGTGGCGCCGCCCCAGTTCGTTGAGAGCGGCGCGCGGGCCCCGCGAGGTACGGGAAAAAGAATAACACGGGAGTCAAGGGGTGGTGGAAAGTAACCAGTACCCAGTAGCCAGTACCCAGGGGTCCTGCGCTGGAGCGATACAATAACGGCTCCTGACGAGATTGCGCGGAGGGGTGATGGCGAGTGGGGGGATTTTTTCGGGAGTCAATCGGGATTCTGTTTTGGACTCGGTGCGAACCGCTTTTGCGGCGGTGGCTGCCTTGCTGCTGGCTCGTCTGTTGAAGCTGCCGGAATATTATTGGGCGCCGATCTCGACGATCGTGATCATTCAATCCACGATCCCCCCGCGGACGCTGGGGTGGCAGCGATTTGTGGGGACGGCGCTGGGGGCGGTGCTGGGCGCGGCGTTGGCTACGTTCTTCCGTCCGAGTGCGGTGGTCTATGCTCTGGGGATTCTTTTGTGCGGGGTGCTGGCTTGGTTATTGCGCGTGGGAGGCGCTTACCGATTTGCCGGAATTACGCTGAGTATTATTTTGCTGATTCCGCGAACGCGTGCTCCCTGGATCACTGGGTGGCACCGGTTTCTGGAAGTGTCCCTGGGAATTGCGGTGGCGCTGGTGGTGACCACGGTGTGGCCGCGGGCGAAGAAAACGGCGTGAGCGGAGCGGGGTGCGTCCGCGGATTCTTCAGGCGAATAGAGAGTGGCTGTGACCACAAGCAACTGCCGAGCTGCGCTCGGCCTGGACGGGCGAGGGCGCCCGTCCCCACACGAGCGGCGCCCAACGCTGAATCCGCCTCTAGACTAATCCGCGATAGGTGTTCACCCATTGTTCGCGGACGGCATCCCAGGTGTACTTTCGCGATTCATCGTGGGCGTTCTGCGCGAGGCGAGCGGCGAGCGCGGGGTCGCGCAACAAACGGATCACATTTGCGGCGAGGGCTTTTTCGTCGCCTACGGGTGAGAGCAATCCGGTGCGCTCGTGCTGGACGAGATAAGACATGCACTCCGGCGAAGTGGTGACAACGGGGGTGCCCGCCGCAAAGGCTTCGATGACCGACACGGGCATATTGTCGAGCCACGAGGCGTTGATGAAGATGTCGGCCTGCTCGTAATAATTGCCGATTTCCTGACGGGAGGCGACGCCGGTGAAGTTGACGCCGGTGAGATTCAAGTCCGCAACCAGCTTGCGCACATCGGCTTCGAGCGGGCCGCCGCCGACGAGATCGAGCTGCGCTTCTGGATAATCCCTTTTTACTTCGGCAAACGCCCGGACTACGATATCCACGCTGTAGTAGGTGGAGAAGCCGCGGGTGCAGACCAGGTGCGGGCGCAGCGGAGTACGCTCCCGATAGCGGAACTGCGAGAGGTCGACGAGATTGGGCACAACCACCGCCGGCAATCCGAATTCGCGGAAGACATCGACCAGGTAGCCGGAGGGAACGACGATTTTATCGACGCGAGAGAGAACGAACGCGGCCGAGCGGAAGCGCTGGAGATGGTCGCGGGCTTCGCCACTGCGGTAGTTGATCAGGCTCTTGCCGCCGCGCATTCTGGAGAATAACCACGCGGGCGCAGGCGCGAGCAGGAACGACCAGTAGGACGCGGAGAAGATGTGAGCCACGTCGACATCTCTGAGGCCGCGCCAGAGGCGCCAGAAGTAGATGGGCTCGCGCAGAATGGTGCGCAGGCCAGGAATGCGTTCCGCCCAGGCGAGGGCGCGGGGCAACGGCGGATCGACGGCGAGGAAGCTGGCGGCGATGTCAGGATCATTCTGCCAGAGCCGCAGGAGCAGGTCGGCCTGGACGGATTGTCCGCCGACATAACGCAGGCTGGGCGCGACGATAGAGACTCGCAGGCGCGCCGCCGGGCTTTCTTTGGCCGAGCTTTTCGGGAAGTCCCCGCCCAAGCAGAGCTTGGACGGGGCACCTTCGGCCGGGCTTTCTTTCGTCGAGCTGAAATCTGCTGGATCGCTCATGCGGCGGAATTCCTTGGGCGCTTTTTCTGGAGAAGCGTGACATAGAGTTCCACGTAGCGCTGGCGCACGCGATCGAGGCTGAAGTTTTCTTGTGCGAACTGCAGGGCGTTGCGGCCCAGTTGCTCGCGCAGTACGGAGTCGGCCAGAAGTTTCTGGACGGCATCGGCAAAGCTGGTTTCGTTGCCGGCGGGAATCAGGGCTCCGCGTTGATGGCTGAGCAATTCGGAATTTCCGCCGACGTCGAAGGCGACCACGGGCAAACCCGCGGCCATGGCTTCGAGAATGACGTTGGACAAGCTTTCGGAATCGGAAGTGAGAACAGCGACATCGAGTGAAGCGAGGATGGCGGGCATATCCTGGCGATCGCCGAGGAAGATTGCGGAGGCTCCGAGGCCGAGGCTGGACGCTTCGTTCTCCAGTTGCTGACGCAGCGGGCCATCGCCGACGAGAAGAAATTCGGCATCCGGCATGCGCTGATGGATTTTTGCGGCAATGCGTAGAAATCCGGAGTGATTTTTGTAACGCGCATTCATGCGCGCGACCATGCCGACACGGGCGACGCCGGGACGCTTCGGCAGAGGTGCGGGCGCTGTGGTGAAAGCCTCGGCCGGCAGGGCGTTCCCGATGACTGCGATTTTATTGGGCGAAAGGCCGGTGGCAATGAGGCGATCGGCGGCGGCTTGCGAATTGCAGGCCACGGCGTCGCACCAGCGAAAAGCGGCGGCCTGCGCGCGGAACTGCGCGGGGGTCATCAGGTCTCCGAGTTGGCGATGGCTGCCGATGACGACGGGGACGCGGGCAAACCTGGCGGCGGGAATCAGCGTGAGATTGGCGTAGAAATCGAAGGCATGGGCGACTTGTACCTGATGATGGCGCAGATGGCGGCTCAGGTTGAGGCGAGTGCGCAGCGACTGCCATCCGAAGAGGCTACCGCCGAGAGGAAATTGGGGAGCGTCGGGGAAATTGTGGGCGAGTGGGCCACGCCGGCTGACGCAGCCGAGATGAGTTTGGAATTGCGGCAAGGTGATATTTTGGGCGAGCACGGCGAACTGGCGCTCGGATCCTCCCGTTTCAAAAGTGTTGATCATGAGAAACAAGCTGATCGGCAGATCGGAAAGCGCGGCAGGATCGGCTCGCGGAGTTGTGATCAGGCTGGCAGATTCGGTGGCGTGCACCCGATCATCCTCCCACCGGGGCGGAGGCTAGCGCGGCGGCAGAATTGGGCGCCTGGCGGCGCGAGTCGGCGACCACGGGGAGAGAAAACAGCCCGGCGGGCTTGATGTATTTTTCGAGGAAGTTGCGGTGCCAGAGCTCGAACATCAGCAGACGCCATATGCGTCCGGTCATGGTGCGGCCGCGGAGGAGGTGGTCGTCCATTAATTTCCGAACCCCGTCGGCGGCAAAGTAGCCGCGATCGAGGGTGCGAGGTTCGAGCAGGATCATCAGCATGTCTTTGAGTTCGTGGCGCATCCAGTGGACGAGCGGGAGCGCGAATCCCTGCTTCTGGCGATGGAGCACTTCGCGAGGCACGCCGAGGCGCTCTGCCAGTTTTCGGAGGATGTATTTTTGCTGGTGGCCGCGCAGTTTCCACTCGGGCGGCAGGCCGGTGACCCACTCGACGAAGACATGATCGAGGATGGGGACGCGGACTTCGAGCGAATTCAACATGCTCATGCGGTCAACCTTGGTGAGGATGTCGGCGACCATATAGGTTTTGGTGTCGACGTAGAGGATCTGGTCGACGGGATCCTTGGCGGGCGCCTGCGCAAAGTAACGGCGCAGGACATTGCCGGGATCATCGCTGCGGTTAAGAATTTCGCGAAAACCGTGCGACAGGAGCGGAGTATCGCGCTCGAAGGCCGGCAGGAAAGACAGGCCATCGACGTAGCGTTCCTGCCAGGAGAGCGAAATGTTGTAGCTGAATTTGCGGCCCTGCATGCTGTTGGGCAGACGCGGGAAGACCTGGTTGCGATAGAACTTGCGGGCCCATCCGGGAATGTGTTCGAAGATCCGGCGGCCGGCGTGAATGCGGTAGCGATCGTATCCGGCAAAGATCTCGTCGCCGCCGTCGCCGGAAAGGGCCACGGTGACATGCTGGCGAGCCATCTGCGAAACGTAGTAGGTGGGCAGCATGGAGGAGTCGCCGAAAGGCTCTTCGAGCGAACTGGTGAGATGCTCGACGGTCTGGACCACGTCGGGCTCAAGGATCATCTCGTGATGATCGGTCCCGAATGTTTTGGCGACGATGCGAGCGTAGTGGGCTTCGTTGAAATCGTCTTTCTTGAAACCGATGGAGAAAGTCTTGACCGGGCCGGAACTGGCGCGCGCCATCAAGGCAACGACAGTGGAGGAATCGGTGCCTCCGCTGAGAAACGCGCCGAGAGGCACGTCGGAGATCAAACGGATTTTGGTCGCCTCAAACAGACGCTGCTCTAATTCTTCCAGACATTCTTCTTCGTTCTTCGGTGCGCGCGTGTTGTATTCGGGAAGATCCCAATACTGACGGATGCGAATCTTGCCGTCCTGAAACTCGAGCAGGTGCCCGGGAGGGAGCTTATGAATTCCGGTGAATGCGGTAATGGGGTCGGGGACGTATCCGTAATAAAGATATTCGAGCAGGCCCTGGGAGTTGACTTCGGCGAGTTCGGGGGCGACGGCGAGGATCGATTTGATTTCGGAAGCGAAGTAAAGATTTCCGTTGTGGAGCGCATAGTGAAGCGGCTTCTTGCCCAGGCGGTCGCGGGCGAGGATCAATTTCCGTTTGGTCTTATCGTAGATGGCGAGGGCGAACATGCCGCGCAGTTTCTTGACGCAGTCGGCGCCCATCTCTTCGTAGAGATGAATAATGACTTCGGTGTCAGTGTGGGTGTAGAAGCGATGGCCGCGGCTTTCGAGCTCGGGGCGGAGTTCGGGAAAGTTGTAAATTTCGCCGTTGAAAACGATCCATGCGCTGCGATCTTCGTTGAAGACGGGCTGATGTCCGCCGGAGAGGTCGATGATGCTGAGGCGGCGCATGCCGAGACCCGCGCCGTCGGCGACGTAGAGTCCCTCGTCGTCGGGGCCGCGGTAGACGATCTGGTCGCACATATGATGCACGAGAGCTTCAGTGATGTTGCTCTCGCGAGTTGCGCTCACCACTCCAGCGATTCCACACATGGTTCTCTAACCTTTCAAGCCCTCAGGGGCTAAAGCCCGCATTTTGGGCGGAATCTTGGCGGTACCCTTCGGCTTCGCTCAGGGCAGGCTCTGAAGCCGTGCCCTACCCAATCCCTACAGGGAAAGAACTAGATTTCTCTGCCGATCGGGGCACGTCCGCAAAGCGTTTGAAGCGATAATCGCGGTAGTCACCGGGGTTGCCCTCACGGCCGTCGCAGGCCGCGAGCAGGATGTTGGCCATCTCGCGCGCGGCAACAAAGTGCAGCGTTTCCTTTCTGCCGGCCGCACCGCCCACCAGTGCAGCAAGAAAGTCGCGGAAGCTGTCGCCGATAACGGCGTCTTTCTGGGTCGGGTCCATGCTATGGCAATGCAGTTTGATGAACAGCCAGTCGGGACGTCCGAGCACGCGGACTTGCGCCTGCTTCCAGAGGGAAAGCCGGTGCATGGTCGCGGGATGGGCTGCGGTAATCGCGCCGTTATCGAGAGCGGGCCGGGCAGAATGCAAGGTACGACGGAAGTCGGTTATGAGCGGACCTTGGACGATGAGAGGAAAAGTCTCGGGCATGCGTCCAACCACCAAGTCGTGCCCCTGGCGGTGCGGCGCTGCCTGATCAAGCGGAAGAGCGCATTCGTAAACGGAATTAATTCTTGCGGTCTGTGCCGGGTGCCAGAAACCGCTCGGCATAGTCAGGTCGGCGTAGCAACCGGTCTCGGCAAGAATCTGTATCTCCGAATCGACGCCGCAGAAGCGTCCGACAGCGGAGTTGGCGAGCGCGAAATTTCCGTGCACAAAAGCGTAGCCGGGACGAGTGGAACCTTCTTCGACGGCGAGGCAGCGATGGCGAAAAGCCAGCCGGTCGCGGAATTCAACGAGCAGTTGGCGGGTGTTTTCGGCGGTGTCGGGATGCGGAATGCCGTGGTGGAGATGAACCTCAACTTCTCCCCAGCCGGCATGGCAGTGATCGGCGAGCATCTCGAGCAAACCGTCGTCATACTGCTCGGCAGGATAGAAGTAGGTATGGACAAGCGGGCGGCCATCGTGGTCTCGCCAATCGTCGACGATTTTGGGATATTCGCGCACCCACCATTCCAGGCGGCGCTCCTGCTCGGGGCGAGGGACAAACTTCTGGCCGTCTTCAGGATCGACGCTCGGTTCGAAATGATCGGCCAGGGCAAGGATCAAGTGCACGGGGCCGCGGGCAGGCGATTTCAGCGCGCGCCAGGTCGCGGACGGCAGAATCTTTCTGGCGTAGGCGATTTGTTTCCCCAGACGCATAATGAAATCTGCACTTCGCTTACGCCGGAGCAGTCGATTTTCGACGCCCAGCCCCTAAATCGGCATCTGATTTCCCGTCGAGACGCGGCTTGCCGCGTCTCCGGAGACGGGGCAAGCCCCGTCTCTACAGGAGGAAGAACTTACGGCATCGCTAAAGCGATGCCCTGATACGAAACCAGCCGGCTAGCGTGCTCTTACCGGTTTGCGGCCACGGACGGCGACGGAAATCTCGCCAACGCGCATGTCTTCCATACCCATCGCTTCATACCATTTAAACACCTGTTCGTAGGTGTGTTTGGACTGATACTTCGGAGAATACCAGTCGAAGGTGTCGAGCATGCGGGCTTCCGGATCTTTCTGGCGGTTCACCGGAAACAAGTGATGAACAATGCCCGCGGCTGGACGACCTACAAGGGGCACGTGCTTCAAGCCCTGTTGCAGGTTGTAGAAGAACGGCACCGCAACTTTCAGAATGCGGTGCAGGGTCTCGGGCTTCATCTTGTGGGTATAGCGCCGCCAAATATCGCTGAAGCGGTACCACTTGTTGTATCCGCTGTAGAGCCAGACGACAAGGAGACCGCCCGGCTTCAGATACTTATCCAGCGCTTTGACGGCGGCTTCGCAATCCGGCGTGTGATGGAGCACCCCAATGCTATAGATGACGTCGAAGCTTTCGGGAGCGAAGGGCAGGGTGAAAACATCGGCCTGGAAAGCTACAAAGTCGCGGCTAGCAAGATTCTGGGCGGCGACTTCGGCGGCGCTCAAGTCAACCCCCACCACGCGCGCGCCCCAGCGGGTAGCGACTTCGGCGAAGCGTCCCATGCCGCAACCGACGTCGAGGACCAGTTTGCCTTTGAGATCTTCGGGGCGGAGAGCGGTCTTCATGAAGAAATAGCGTTCGGATTCGCGAAGCTCGTCGGGGTCGAGCTGTGTCTTCTGATAATGGTGCCACTGAAAACCGAAACTGTCGGCGTAGTGTTGGGCGTCAACAAAGCGTGCGATGCCCTGCACGTTGGGATAGACGCGCTTGCAGGCAGGGCAGAGGAAGCCTTCGGCCTGGTCGTTTTCAAGGTTCGAGCCGCAACTGAGGCAACGCACAATTGCCTGTAAGTCAGCGGACAGGGGAGACTGCGCCGGTTGTTCCGCGATCGGCATAAACCTCCAGGAAGTGATGCGGCTTTTTCGGCGGCGAAGGCACCGTGCCGGGTCCTTGTTCTTGCTCTTTGACCGTCTGCAACAATGTTGCGGTAAACGCCACGGCAAAATAGGGGAAGAACTGGTAAGCCTCGGGGGCAAAGCAAGCGCCCACGACGAAGCCGACCAGCGAACTTTGCAATGCTCCGACGAACAAAACGACGTCGGGATCGAGATTCTTGGTTTGTCGCAGGATTTTCAGATTCTTAAAAGCGCGCCAGAAAAACATGAGGTAGATAATCAGGACGGCGATGCCGCCTTCGACGCAGACCTGGAGGTAGGTCATGTGCACGTCGTGCCAGATCCCCGAGTAGGTTTGGAAGTTGCGCACGCCAATACCAAAGATGGGATAGTGTGCGATGCCATCGAGGGCGCGCACCATGAGGTACTTTCGATCCTCGTAGGATCCGTAGGCGGACTGATCGGTAGTGCTATCGCCCGACAAGGCGGCAAAGCGATCATAGAGTTTGCCGCCGGCGGCGGCCATCACCACGACGCCGACGAGTGCAGTGGCCACGATCAGGTAAAAGCGCTTTCCCTTGATGGCGAAGTAGTAGAGCATGACGCTGCCGGCGATGACGAGGTCGATGAAACCGGCGCGGGATGCGGTCATAAAAATGGCGACCGCCATCACCAGCATTCCGCAAAGCCACAGCACTTTGACGACAGCGTTCCTGGCGGTGACCATGAACGCCATCACAAACGGCAGCGATAACACGATGGCGAATGCGAGATCGTTCGGGTTCGAATAGATGCCACCGAGCACACCTTCGAGGCGGGGCATGTCGTGGCCCTTGGCTATGGCAATGGCACAAACGACGACCACCGAAAATGCCTGGATAAAGATGATTCGCCGCAAGCGGTCGAAGGTAGTAACCAGCAGGAAAACCAGCACCCAGGCGATGTAGATCTTGGAAAAATCCATGGTGCGAATAACGGCGCCACCCCTCCAGACTGGAGACAGAAATGCTCCAACATAGAGAATGCCGATCATGGTCAGGAGGAGTTTTGCCTCCTTGGGCAAGTCCTTGAAGGTGCGTTTGGTTTTACCCCAGGTGGCGAACAGGCCATACATCGCCGGAATGGCGGTGAGCTTGGCAAGGGGGAGATACTTGAGACCGGGAATCCAGTCTTCCGGGCGGGCGCAATAGACCACGAAGAAGGCGCTGAGCCAGAAGAACGCGTTCCTGGTCGGGTCCGCGGCCTTGAAGGATATGCGCCTTCCCGAGACTTCCGCCGGTGCTGAATTGCCGTTATTGCCGATGGCCACAAATTCCTCTTTTTCTCTTAGGCTTTCTTTTCCGTTCAGCGCGCCGGAATCGCACGTATCGCAAGAGATTTCTTTTCCGCTACCGACTGCAAGACTTCGCTGAAGCGCTCCCCGATCGCCGGCCAGTCGTAGCGGGCGGCGGTCTCGGCGGCGGCCTTTTCGTAACGGCGGCGCAGTTCGGGATCGCGCAAGAGCATGATCACTGCCTGGGCGAAGGAAAGGGCATCGTCGGCCAGAATAATGTCGCGGCCGTGATGAACATCCAATCCTTCGGCGCCGACGGTGGTGGAGACGACGGCTTTGGCGGTGGCCATCGCCTCGTAGATCTTCAGACGCGTTCCGCCACCGATGCGCAAGGGAACGATAACGACGGCGGACTGGCGCAGATGCTCGACGACCGAGGGCACACGGCCGGTGACTTCGATCGAGGCGTCGCTCGAGTCATTGATCTTATTCGAGGCCCACTTCTGAACGCGGCGGTCGGGATTGCGGCCGACGATGCGGAACCGCGCCTGCGGGACTTCGGCTTTGATCGAAGGCCAGACTTCGCCGCAAAAATATTCGACGCCATCGACGTTCGGCTTCCAGTCCATGGCGCCGACGAAAGTGATCAGAGGCGCGGAGGCGTTCGCATCGGTCGCCGCCGGATCAGGGCGATACTGCGCGAGATCGACTCCCGTGGGGACGACGGTGACGCGATCTCCATCCACCCACTGCGTCATGAGGGAGCGATCGTTTTCGGAGACGGCAATCACATGCTGGAACTTGCGGACTGCGGCGCGCTCGTAGCGGAGCATTTTCCGGAATTCCATACGGTACATCATCTTTTTTGGCGGATTGCCCGCAGTGGCGGCATGGCGGCGCCAGATTTCGCTTTCCACGTTGTGCTGGAAGAGCACGCTGGGGATGTTGAGAATACCGGGAAAGTTGACCGCGGCATCCAGGAAGTCGCAGACGGCGACATCGAAGCGCTGCTCGCGGAACCAGGTCTGGAGCTGCTTCTGGACTTCAGCGTGAGCAAAGCGGCTGACCGCATACGGCGGTTGGGCGCTGAGATGAGCCAGATAGTCGAGGCCGCGCTCCGCTCCCGAGAGTTCGCGCTTGCCGGTACAGAAGGCCACGGCGCCGGGCAACTGCCGCTGCAACTCGCGCTCGTAGTCCGGGTCGGGTGTTCCTCCATAGTAAGAGTAAAACGTAAGCTCATGCCGCGCGGACAGATATCGCAAGACGTGGTACGTGCGGATATTGCCGCCGTTCTGCACGGGGAGGAGCTTATCGGCTTTGACCCAGAGAATTCTCATGGTGGCTCAGCGAAGCCAAACTGCCTTTCTGCCCGTGACAAAGTTAATGAAGGCGACCATGGCGGCGGAATTGAGGACGACGAAAGTGCGGGCAGGATCGGCAATGCGCGAGAGCGGGCCAATCTTGACGCCCGCAAGCGCGGCCAGGCTGAGTGCGTAAAACGCCAACTGCGCCCCGAGCGCCGCGCGATAGAGCGGCTGGGGCAGGAACATCGAGGCAATCAGAAGCGCCATCAACGCAAAGGGCACGGCCAAGCGCGAGAGTTTGTGGCTTACGAATTCAAATCGAATCGCGTTTTGCGAGCTCAACAGCCAGGGAGCAAGCTGCGGGAGCTGATAGTTGCCACTCAGGGTGCGAACCTTGCGGGCAAATTCACGGCCTTCGCCCAAGTCGGGCGAGTCCCAGGCGCGGGCGCGGGCGTCGAAGATCACGCGAAATCCCTTGCGCACGATCTGCATGGGCAAGAGGACGTCGTCGAGGATGGTGCCCTCGGGCAAGGGATCAAGCAATTTCCGGCGGGCGCAGTAGATGGCGCCGGTGGCGCCGGCGACAGAACCGGAAGCGGACTCCAGTTCGCGAATTTTCTTTTCGAAGCGCCAGTACAACCCCATTCCCTTTCCAGTCTCTCCGCTGGTGGGATCACCCAGCATCAATTCGCCACTGGCGGCGCCGACATCGGGGTCGGCGAAATTCTCGATCAGCAACCGCAGGGCACCGGATTCGATCTGCTGGCGGGCGTCGGTAAACAGCAGCACTTCCCCGGTCGCCAGTTTGATCGCATCATTGAGGCCAGCGGCTTTGCCTTGGGATACGGGTTTCATCAAAGTTCGCACTCTAGTCGGCAACCCGGAATCGCGGGCATAATCGGCGAGAATAGCGGTCGTGCGATCGCTGGAACCGTCGGAGACGACGACGACGTCCAGCTTCGCCTGGGGATAGTCGAGCGTCAGCAGGTTTTCGAGCTTGCGAGCGATCACAGCTTCCTCATTGCGCACGACCAACACCGCCGAGACCGTGGGTGCAGCGGGGCTTCCGACAGCACCCCGGCGCACCGGATGCGGCGACCACCGGCTGCGCAGCCACAACCACACCGGATAGCCCAGGTAGGAGTAGCCGACCAGCGAAGCCGCGAGCCAGAAGACGAGTTTCATCTTGATTGCGCTCATTATTGCGCACCCCGGCGCAACAGAACCGTCTTGACCGTCAGGAACATGATCAGCAGATCCAAACCAATGGAAGCGTTCTTGATGTAGAAAAGGTCGTACTGAAGTTTTTCGCGCGAATCTTCGACGGTGCTGCCGTACTTGTACTTGACCTGCGCCCATCCGGTGAGGCCGGGCCGCACCATGTGGCGCACGCCGTAATAGGGGATCTCTTTGGAGAGCCACTCGATGAATTCCGGGCGCTCGGGACGCGGGCCGACGAATGCCATGTCGCCCTTGAGCACGCACCACAACTGTGGAATCTCATCGAGGCGCGAGGAGCGGAGAAACTTGCCAACGCGGGTAATGCGGGGATCGTTATCGCCCGCCCACTGCGGACCGTTCGTGGCTTCGGCGTCCTGGCGCATGGTGCGGAACTTCACGACCTTGAAGATGCGTCCGGCCTTGCCCACTCGCGTCTGGGCATAGAACACGGGGCCTTTGGAATCGAGGCGGACGGCGAGCATGATCAAGGGAAACAAAGGCAAAGCGAGGATGAGACCAACCAGCGAGATGGCGATGGAGATCACGCGGCGAACCAGGATGAAGGGGGTGCTGCGGCGGAATCCTTCGCCATATACCAGCCAACTGGGATACAGATTCTCGACCTCGATCTTGCCGGAGATTTTTTCCAGCCAGGAGGTGGCGTCCTCGATCTGGACGCCCTTCATGCGGAGGTCAAGTAGTTCCAGCATGGGGATGGTACCGCGGCGATCGGGCATGGCGACGATGACGCGCTCGACTTTCTGCTGGTGGACGACATCCATCAGGTGCGCCGCCACGGAGTCGCGGGTTACCGCGCCGTCCATCTTGCCTGTCCAACTGGCGATCTCGACGCCGAGTTCAGGATTCTGACGCAGGCCCTGGACCAAGCGCTGCGCGCGGTCGCCGGTTCCCAGGATGTAGACGCGCTCGACCAGAATGGGCAACTGGACGAGCCAGGTGAAGCCGAGCCGCCATCCGAACAGAGCGACGGTGAGGATGAGCAGGCCAACCGCCGAAGAACCGCTCCCCAACAAGTAATTGGGCCGTACGTAGGCGACGCCCGCCAGGATGAAGGCCAGCACGCCGGGAACCATGAGCAAGCGGAAATAAAGCTCACCTTTGGTATTGAGGCGCGCCGTGTCGTACAGGTCGAGCCAGTGCGAACACAGCAATACCAGCACCGTAACTCCGAAGATCTTGTAGAAGCCGTCCTCGTAGTGGAGCGCAATGTAGCTGTCTTCCCGAAGTACCAACACGGCCCCGAGCAGGAACGAGGTCCAGACGATCAGGGCCTCCCCGATCAGCAGGACTAGAGTACGGACTGGGTAATAGACATTGAAGAGCCGGATCAACGCGGGCCTCGGTTCGTCTTCATTCCAGATATCAGGATTGGCTCTTCACGGCCTCGCCATAGTAGTACTTCGACTGTGCCAGCTTTCCCGATGGGGCTCCGTTAAGCACAACTCCGAGCAGCAGCTTGTCCGGGAATTCTGCGCGGGCACGGCGAGCCAAATCGGAAGGCGTCGAATTGGAGCGCACGACCATGAGAATGCCGTCGCAGCAACTGGCAACCAGGGTGGCATCCGATACGGGGATGACGGGCGATGAGTCGAGAATGATCCAATCAAACAAGGGCTCGAGGCGCTGCAGCAACAGCTTCAGACGGCCGTTGGAGAGCAATTCCGGGGCGCTGCCCGCAATCCGGCCGGCGGGCATGAAAAACAGGTTTTCCATGGGCCCGCGTTGCAGGGTGGCGACCTCGTCGCATTCGCCCAACAGGTATTCGGCCAATCCGGGCGACTGGGGCGCTCCGAAGTGGCGGTGCATGCCGGGGTTGCGCAGATCGCCGTCGATCACGAGGACGCGGCGCCCGTGCTGCCGCACCAAGACCTGGGCGAGATTGGCGGCCACGAAAGACTTCCCTTCTTTGGGAAGCGCGCTGGTCACGAGCAGGCGTTTCAGCGGCATCTTCTCGCGGATCTGATAGAGGCGGGAGCGCAGAGTGCGGAACTCTTCCGCGCCGATGCGACTGTCGTCTTCCTGGAAGAAGAGCATGGTGCGCTGATCCGGGCTCCATTCGGTCTGGGGGCAGCGGGCGAGCAGGGATTCGTAAGTCATCGCGGAGGCCATGGTTGGCCTCGCGACGGCTCCCGATGGTTGCATCGAAGGCATGTATTCACGTTGGACTTCGTTTCGTACTTCGGGTTGATCGAAAGCGGGCTCGACGTGCGTCCCCATGGAGGTTGCTCTTTCCTGCTCGGCGCGTTTCAAAGCGTCATGGATGCGGCTCATAGTTTCCTTTCCTTGGGGAGATCTTGCTGTTCGGATTGGCGCAGCCGGTCGGCCAGGGTTGCCAAGGTGCGTAAGGCTTCGACCAGGTCAAACTTTTCGGACGACGGAACCGGGGCGATCATGGCTGCGGCGGCGTTTCCATCGCTCAAATCGAAATCGCGGGCGACCGAGTCGACGACTTCGACAGCGACCGTCCTATTCTGGTCGACGAACGCGCTGACCAGGCAGTGCTCGCAGAGCAGGTTGATGATGCGCGGAATGCCCAGCGAGTAACGAAAAATGGCGACGGTGGCGTCGGAATCGAAAATCGGCTCGCCGTTCGACCCCGCGATGCGCAGGCGCTGGTGGATATAGGACTTGGTTTCCTCAAGATTGAAAGGATGGGTTTTGGCGCGCAGCGTCAGGCGCTGGCGCAACTGCCGTAACTGGGGCTGCTTCAAACGCTGTTCGAGTTCCGGCTGTCCGACCAGAACGATCTGCAGGAGCTTTTCGGTGAAGGTCTCGAGATTGGTGAGCATGCGGATCTCTTCGAGCACTTCGTCGGAGAGGCTTTGGGCCTCGTCGATGACCAGCACCGCCGTCTCACCGGCGCGATAGCGATCGAGCAGCCAGTTGTAGAGGCGCTGCAGGAGCTGGCTCTTCGACTTGGCATCGCAGGGGATGCCGAAATCGGCCATCATGAAATCGAGGAGCTGGGGCACATCCATGCGCGAGTTGAAGATGAAGGCGGTAGCGACCTGCTGCAGGCGGAGCCATTCCATCAACTTGTTGATCAGCGTCGTTTTGCCCGTACCGACCTCGCCGGTCAGCAACACGAAGCCTTTGCGACTTTGTATGCCGTAGGTAAGGCAGGCCAGCGCCTCTTCGGTATGCCGCGTGAGGAACAAGTAGCGCGGATCCGGATTGACGTTGAACGGGTTGGCGCGAAGTCCAAAAAATTCTTTGTACATAGGCTTGCGCTAGACCTCGACGTTCTCGTGTTCTTTGGACGAGGGGGGATCACCCCGGCCCCAGAAACGGCGGCGTCCGTTGCCATTGGCGGCGGCATCGTCCTCGTCCTCACCCAGCCAGGGCACCGAAATCAAGAGGGGCAGATCCATGATGGCGGCAGCATCCTTTTCGGTGCGGATCGACTTGTCACTAAACTCCAGAAAAATCGCGATGACGACGCCGAGCGCCAGACCGGCACCCAGGCCGGCTGCGGCAAAAACCGGGCGGTTGGGGAAACTGGGAGAATCCGGCAAGCCAGCCGAGACCAGAATGTGCATCTGCTCACCCTGCTGCTGGTTCTCCATGCTGGTGCCGAGCGCGGCGGAACTTTTCTTGGCCAGCAGATCTTTGTAGAAGGCCTGGGCGTTATCGTTGTCGCGGGTGAGCAGCTTGTATTGCTCCTCGACGTTCGGGCTCATGGCGGTGCGGCTCTGGTAGACGCCAATCTGGCTTTGCAGCCTCTTCTGGTCTAAGGTGGCCTGCTCGATCACGCTCTGGTACTGGTGAATCTGCAGACGGAGTTGGCGAATTTCAGGCGGTTCGGAGGCGCTGGCCTTCTCGCTGCTGTCGGTGGCGCTGGCGGCTGCGGCGTTGACCTCTTTCAGCTTCTTCTGGACCTCGGCAATGTCGGCCTTGGTTTTGATCACGTCGGGGTGGTCTTCGGTATAGCGCGCCTGCAGCGTCATCAATTGCGCCTGCAGCTGGTTCAACTGTTGTTCGAGGGTCTGCGGATTGGTACTGGACTGCGAACTCTTCCAGGCGGCCGACTGCTGCGCTAGCATGCTTTCGGTGTAGGCCTTATCCTGTTGGGCGCGGCTCAGGGTCTGGGTGGTGGCATCGAGTTGCGAGTTCAGCGACATGAGGATGCGCATGTTGTTGTCGGCGTCACCGGGCAACTTACCCATGTATTGCTTCTTGAAGTTGGCGAGCTTGGCATCCTGATCGTCAATGGCGCGCTTGGCGTCTTCGACCTGGCGGCCGAGAAACTCGGTGGTGCTCTGCGCGATCCCGGCGCGAGAGCGCAGGTTCTCATCCACGATCAGCGAGGTCAGGGCATTGCAGATTTTTTGTGCGCGGACTGCGTTGCTGTCGGCGTAGTTGACAGTGAAGCCGGGCACCGGCTCGTTGGTAGCAGAGGGTTTATTTTTCTTGGCGCCAGACATTCCTGCCGTGTTAGCGGCAGCGCTCATCGAGGTGATCACCGGCTGGACCTGCATATTCTGCTGGATGTCTGCGATGAGCTTGCCCTCTTCCTCGGGCTTGACGAGCGCGAGGCTCTGAATCACGGGACGCAGGCGGCTGGGGCTTACGACCTCCTGGCTGAGCGTCTGTACGCGCTGGGTAAAATCGGCAGTGATGACCGGCTGGACGTAGTTGTCGGGCACCTTCTGGCCTTCCACCAACACCGTGGACTGGGAGGTGAATTTCGGTGGGAAGACATAAGAGACCCCGAAGCCCGCGATCGGGGCAAGCAGGGCCGGGATCAAAATCACTTTAAGGCGCCGCCGCAGCATCGCCAGATAATCGTCCATCGTCAGTTCGCGATTCTCACTCATACAGTTCACCAATCCGGCCGCGCGAGGCGGTCAAGAAATTATTCGATACGAGTCGGCCTGGGGTGCCATTCCACCCCAACGGTGCCGACGTGCCGCTGACTAATCCTGCCGGAGGAGCCACTCAGGTCAGTAGGGGCAACATTGAAGGCCACCTCGTTAAAGCGATAAGCGGCAAAAAAGTCGTAGGTGCGTCCCAGGTGTTTACGGAAAACGCCCCCGGCAGAACCGTCGTTGTAGCTGGTGGCCGGACTCGCGCCAAACAACCCCGGCACATTCTGGATTGCCTTGTTATGGGAGTAGCCCAGATCGCCAAAGAAATCCCATGTACGTCCCAGTGAGCGGGTATAGCCGAGGCGAGCCGCCTGGGTGTTGGCGCCGGCGAAGAAGCCCGATCCTGCCGAAGTGAATTTTTCGTAGCTTGCAACCACCGCCGCATGGCCCAACTTGTAGCGCAGCTGAACCCGCGCGCTCAGCGACCAATGCGAGATGGCGCCACCTTCTTCCAGGTCGGTATACTGCGGACCGGCTCCGACAGTGAGGCTCAGCTTGCCGCTGATGGTATATTTCCAGCGCAGATTGACGATGTGGTTATAAATCTGGCCGCCGGTAGCTTGCGGAAATTGAAACAGCTGAAAAGCGTAGATTACGCCGATCTGATCGTGCCGGGAAAGCAGATGGGTGTACCCACCCTCCATTGTGACTTGGTCGCTGTTGATCAGAATAGGCGGGTTCGAGGGGTCGAAGAAATGAGCGTTACTGAATCCGCCCGCCGCGGTGATCGCGGAGACCGGATTGAGCGCCTCAACCGCATCGAGAATCGCCGTGTTCGTGAGCCGGGGAATGTTTCCGACCGTACCGAACTGACCGCTGCCGAAGATGTGGCTGCCGGGCAAACCACCACCCGCCTCTCCGGTGCCGAGGCCGCCGGTGGCAAGACCCAGCCCGGGGGCGCCCCCAAAGGTGCCGATGGAGAAGGAACCGTCGGGCAGGTAACTGAAGGCATCGCGCAACGTGGCCTGGCCAGTTCGCCAGCGCGTCACGGCCTCCAGGCCGGCAGCTTGCAATTGCCTCGCTTCATAAGGACTGCTGTAGAACGCTCCGCCGCCGAGGTACTCGAGAAGGAGATCGCTCTTGGGCCAGAATTGCTGAAGATCGAGAGCTCCGAGAACACGAGTAGTAGATTCTAAACCGGTGGTGCCGAGCTGGTTGCCCCCGTTCGTGTCCGCCGATTCGCTCACCTGTAAAGCTGGCGAAACGAAGCTGCGGCTGGCCGTATGCAGTTCGAGACCGGGCTCGTCCAAGCCCGATACCGGCGGGTTCTCCGGGTTCAGCACCTGCGCGTTCTGGCCGAAGGCCGGCGCCGGAGTGGTCGCTGGCTGGGACTGGGAACTATTCTGGGCGGCCGCGCAAACGCTCATGCCGAAAACCAGCAGTGCTAACCGGATTTTTCGCATTCTTACCATGCTTTTCACCCGCAGATCCCTTACGGGACCGCATATCCCTTACGGGACAACAATTGTGTCCCCCGGCTGCAATACATAATTCTGTTCGATCTGCTCGCCTTTGACCAGCTTCCGATAGTTCACCGGCAGTTTCTGCTGTTTGCCGTTCTCGGTGCGCAGGACGTAAATGCGTTTGGTGTTGGCAAACTGGTTTAGTCCGGCGCTGGACAACGCTTGGAGAACGGTCATGTTAGGAAGCATCGGCGTGGCCCCGGAATGCAACACCTCGCCGACCATGTAAATCCGCTTGCTGTTGATCTGAGTCACCACCACGGTAACGCGGGGGTCGGCGATGTATTTTTTCAGCTTCTCCGTCACCGAAGCGGCCAACTGCTGGGGCGTCAGGCCTGAGGCCTGTACGTCGTTAAGCAAGGGAAGAGAAATCTTGCCATCGGGACGCACTGGCAAAGTGGCGGTTAGGTCGGCTTCCTTCCAAACCGCAATGTGGAGGTCATCCTCGGGGCCGATGACATACTCGGGTCCGCCCTGGCTGGTGGGAGCCGGATTGATTGGGTTGTCGGAAGCGGTCTTGCCGGAAGCGGGATTGGCGGCGGGCGGGGCGGGCGCATCCTGCGCCAACGCAATGCTGCTGGTCAAGACAAGTGCCGCAACCGCCGCTTTCCATGTCAATTTCATGTCTTTCTCCTCTAAACTCCCTTACTGCTCTCAGGTTTCAAGGTCTAATCGCTGCGATTCGCCGCAGTAGTGATTCCTTTGTTCTTTGCACCCTTGAAACCTTGCACCCTTACGCTCAGGCCCCGTACTCTTCGCACCCGATCTGTTTCAGCTTGTAGAGAAGCGCTTTGTAGCTGATCTGCAACTCCTGCGCGGCCCGGCGCCGGTTCCAGCGAGTGCGAGTCAACACCTGCAGGATGATTTCTCTCTCGGCCTCGCGGGAGGCGGCGCGCGCCGCATCTTTGAGAGAAATTTTCTCGCCGTTGCCGCCGCGATCCCCGCGCCGCAAAAGAGAGCGCAATCCTCCCATGGCGAGCGTTTCGTCGCCGAGCGCGACAATGGCTCGAGCGGCGTCTTTCAGTTCGCGAATGTTTCCCGGCCAGTTGTATTCCAGGAAGAAGTTTTGAGTCTCGGGACTGAGCACCGGTACGGCCCGGCAAAAATCACGGGCAGCGGCCGAGAGAAACCAATCGCGCAGAACGGGAATATCCTCCTTCCGCTGGCGTAAGGGAGGCAGCCGCAGACAAACTCCGCTGATTCCATAATAGAGGTCTTCGCGGAACTTACCGGCCTTGACCTCGGGCTCCAACTCGCGCGAGGTTCCGCAGATAAAGCGCGGCACACGGCGCTGCGCGTCTGTATTGCCATTCAAACCGATCTGGCGAACCAGTTCCTTCTGGGCCGCCACGGTGAGGTCGCCCACTTCCTGAAGATAGACGGTTCCACCTTGACCGTCGCGGGCAGCCAGAATTTCTTCGCTGGCTTCACGCCCCTGATAGACCTGAAATGGCTCCGCAGCGCGGCTGGAAAGAACATGGATGCGCGCTGCCGCTGCCGCCTTGCCGGAACCGTGCTCGGCCACCACCAGCACGGGAACGTCATTCTGCGACAGCTCGCGGATCACGGCTTCGACGGTGCGCATGCCGGCGCTGACGCTTTCGAGCCAGACACGAGCGCCGCCGTTCTGTGGTGCCCCGGCAGTCGCCAGGATTTCGGTTCTGTCGAGATCCATATTATTCCGCTTCGTTATTTCGCGGCCAAGACAGCGGGGGGAGACGTCTTGGACAAGGACTTAGACAGTCTAGAGCACACCCGCTGCCAATCCGGTCAAAACAGTTGCGAGTTGCTCTAAAACAATATTTGCTTATTTTTCAATGACTTGCGACTTGGTCCCCATTGAGGCGACGGTCCTGCTAGGTTACCACATTGCGGACAAATGGGAAATTTGTTGCCCACATCTTTGGTAACCTGTGGGGATTACTTCCCACTTGTTCCGGGGGATAAAGTCCTAACTCTCTGTAAGCACTAGCAAATTGGCTTCTGCCTAAAGAGACGAAGGCCGCTGACGACTGCTGGAGTGGAATGGGAAATAGTTTTCCATTTTTGGGACGGCGCTCGCACGGTCGAGTGCCCGAGTGAAGGCGACCGGCCTGGAGGTCACTTCTGCTCGTCGCCCGAAGTGTTGGCCCGAAGTGCTGGTTTTACTTTGCGCGAAGACCCACTTTCGCATATTCTCAGATGCAAGCGCGCGCCATATGGGTAACTCAGTAGAGGTAGCTCCGCTCCTCTCGATGAGGGAGGGTCGCTTGTCGTCCAATTTGCCCCGTTGGCAGGGAGTGGCGCTGCTGCTTCTGATCGCATGGCTTTACGCCTCGACTCTCGCCCGCCTTTTCCTGCAGTGGGTCGGGCCCTCCCGCGATCCGAACTTCGAGCACGGGATCTTCGTCCCCCTCTTTGCATTGTTTGTTCTCTGGCAGAACCGCAAGAAACTGACAGCAATTGCATCCGCCCCATCGTGGGCTGGTCTTCCGCTGGTGGCGCTGGGCCTGCTTACGCTGGTTCTGGGAGTCTTGGGCGCGGAATTGTTTTTCTCGCGGGTGTCGCTGCTGATCCTGCTGGCGGGCCTGATCATTCTGTTTCAGGGATGGACGTTCTTTCGCGCGGTCCTGTTCCCTTGGGCTTTTCTGATTCTGATGATCCCAATCCCGAACCTGATCCTGCAGCAGGTCACCTTTCCCCTTCAGTTGCTGGCCTCAAAGCTGGCCACTGTACTGCTGGAACTAGTCGGAGTTCCCGTGTTGCGGCAGGGGAATGTGATCGTGCTTGCTTCCATGCCGCTGGACGTGGCGGAAGCATGCAGTGGAATCCGGTCCCTTCTAACCCTGGTAACGCTGGCCATCATCTATGGGTACCTGATGGAGACTCGGGTGTGGGTGCGGGTGGTGCTGGCACTCTCAGCGGTGCCGATCGCAGTGGCGGCCAACAGTTGCCGCATTTTTGGCACCGGACTGCTGGTGCAGTACTGGGATCCGGATAAAGCAGAGGGATTTTTCCATGCCTTTTCGGGATGGCTGATCTTCGTGGTGGCACTGATCATGTTGTTCGCGGTGCACCGCGTGATCTCGCTCACCTGCATCCGGAGGGGCGGCCCGGAGGTGAAACCCTGATGAAGACCGGGTCCCTTCGCTTCGGGATTGCGGCGGTGCTCATGTTGGCCACGGCGCTCGTGCTCCAGGCCCATTCGCGCGGCGAGTTTTTTGCGCCGCGAGCGTCTTTGAGTTCCCTGCCCTTACAGCTTGACGGTTGGACGGGAACGGACGAAGTCCTCGACCAGCAGACGCTCGACATCCTCGGGCCGGGCGAGTTTCTGGTGCGCGAGTACGCGAACGCGAGTCAGCCGCAACCGCCGATCAATCTCTACATTGCATACTTTCCGACGCAAAAGGCGGGGGATACGATCCACTCGCCGAACCACTGCCTGCCAGGTGCGGGATGGGTTCCGACTTCGCGGGAGTTTATTCACCTTACCCGTCCCGACGGCTCTTCATTCCCCGTCAACCGCTACGTGGTTGCAAAAGGGGGAGAGCGGCAACTGGTGTTGTACTGGTTTCAGGCGCATGGTCGCGTCGTAGCCAGCGAGTACCAGGCCAAGTACTATCTGATCTCCGATTCGATTCGCATGAATCGCAGTGACGGCGGGCTGGTGCGCCTGCTGACCCCGATGCTCGACGGCGAGTCTCCCGATGCCGCGCAGGCGCGCATGATGAAGCTCGGTTCGCAGTTCCTTCCACTGCTCGACAGTTACATTCCGCGCTAAGGAGAGCCGGGCGTCCCGCCCGGCTGGACGGCCGAGACGCCCGTCCCTCCACTGTATGATTCATCACGCGGTCGCGGTACTAGGCGTGAAGGCGGATCTCCTCAGCTTTCTGATTCCGCGTTTGCGCAAACGCTTGCGGCAGGAAGCGCACCAGGTCCGTCGCCACCAGAGAATTCTCGCCGACGGATTCACTGGCCAGATCCCCCGCTAGTCCATGAAGATAGACAGCGAGAGCGGTTGCTTCGAGCGCATGTTGCGGATGTTGCGCGATTAGGCCGGCTACCATTCCGGTGAGGATGTCTCCCGTGCCACCGGTTGCCATGCCCGGATTGCCGGTGGGATTCACCCAGACGGTGCCATCGGGCGCTGCGGTCGGCGCTGCTATCAGAGTGTGATGTCCCTTGAGTACGACAATCAACTCATGCTCGCGAGCGAAGTTTCGCGCGACTTCCAGGCGGTTCGCTTGAATTTCGGGAATGCTCAAGCCGGTCAAACGCGACATTTCTCCCGGGTGCGGGGTGATGACGAGGATTCGTCCGCGGCCGTTCAGCTGGCCGGCCGATCCTTCGAAGGCGTTCAGCGCGTCCGCATCCACAACTATCGACGTGCCGCCACGCTTGACGATCGCGCGCACAAATTCAGCGGTCTCGGAATTGCGCGAGATGCCTGGGCCAATTGCGAGCGTCTTGCGCTCCAGCAGCGAATCCAGGCCTGATCCGAGCGCTCGCAGTGAGATCGTGCCCTGTTCGGTGTCTGCCAGCGGCTCGGTCATGA
>CZKY01000011.1_pt1 | contig 63678 bp, 57 predicted proteins | sample 2454881 | NCBI WGS metagenome assembly CZKY01 (sample SAMEA3539301, study PRJEB10725) | soil metagenome | biome: tundra; feature: field; material: soil | place: USA | collected 2010-05 | depth 0.15 m | reverse complement strand
GTGGTTTGCCAGGTGACGACGTGAGTGATCTGGTTCGTGATCTTTAAGACCGTCTGCCGGTCAAGGTGAGTCCTTCCATCCTCCGCGAACACGGAAATCCGGATTAATGCCTCGCCGTCGCGGGCTTGGTACACTGCCGCTGTCTCCTGCTCTATCCGCTGCGCCGACGCGGGCACTGCCAGAAGATGAAAGAGGAAAACGGATCCGACGAAAAGGCGGACTGCTATGCGCGCTGTGCTTTCAGGGGTCATAAAAACAGCCTATTTGATTTTCTGGGGTCCATCTTAGGTGGGCAACTCCGGGCGCCAAATTATTATACCAGTCCAGTAGAGCTATTCCACCGGTCCAGTATAGGGACGACTGGCGCCAAAAAGTGTCACCAATCGTGTTGACTGTAAAGGCTATCGACCAGCGACCCTTTTGCAGCTATAATCCTCGCAGCGTCATCCAAGACGCGTACAGGCTCTATCCGCCCGGTTTGCGGAGGGGCACTGGAGGACATTGTGAGTCTCACGCCTATCGGCGAACCTCGCCGTAAGATCACCACCGCCACCATCCGCGAAAAGAAGCTTCAGCACGATCCCATTACCTGCCTGACCGCCTACGACTACGCCACCGCGCGTCTGGTCGACGAGGCCGGCATCGACATTGCCCTCGTCGGCGACTCGCTCGCCATGACCATGCTTGGCTACGAGAACACGCTCTCGGTCACGGTCGACGAGATGCTGCACCACGTCAAGGCGGTGCGCCGCGGCGTCAAAGACGCGCTGCTCATCGCCGACATGCCTTACGGGTCTTATCAGGTTGACTCCAAAGACGCGATTCAGAACGCCGCCCGCTTCGTGAAAGAAGGCGGCGCGGAGGCGGTCAAGATGGAAGGCGGCGAGAAGCGCGTGGACGTGATCCGCCGCGTGCTGGACGCCGAGATTCCCGTCGCCGGACACATCGGCCTCACGCCGCAATCGGTCAACATGATGGGCGGCTACAAGGTTCAGGGAAAGACGCTGAACGCCATCGAGCAGCTCATGCGCGATGCGGTCGCGCTCGACCGCGCCGGTGTGTGCTGCATCTACCTTGAAGGCATTCCGCGCGAAGTCGCGGCCATGATTACCGCTGAGGTCGAAACGCCGACTATTGGCATCGGCGCCGGCCCGGATTGCGATGGACAGGTGCTTGTCTTCCACGACCTCGTCAACTTGACGTTCGGACGTCCCGCGAAATTCGTTCGCCGCTACGGAGACGCCGCCGCCTTGATCACGCAATCCGTACTGGCGTTCAAGGCCGACGTCGTTTCGCACCAGTTCCCGAACGACGCCGAGTCCTACCACCTGCCGAAGGAAACACAGGCCGCACTCGAAACGGTACTCCACCGCAAGCACGCTATGCAGCGATAATGGCGGGCGGAGAAAACGCTGTGCGAGACGTCGCAAGAAAGATCGTCACCTTCGCTCTGCTGGGGGCTCTGGTGGCCTGCTCCAAACCCCCGCAGCCGGAGACCACGGAAACGCGGCAACCCACGGGCCTTGAGTCCATTCCTGCGCCGGATCCCTCCAAGTATCCGCCGTTCAGCAATATGAGCGGTTGGAAGAATCCTTATCTGATCGTTCGCGAGGATGGGATCGGATTCCTCGATCTTTCCAACCGCGAGATCCACATGCTGAAGCCGGAAGAAATCCCGGCCGAGTTGGTCTCTCTGCCATCGAGCGCATGGCCTTACGGCCGCGTGGTGCTGGTCGCCCAGGCCGTTCCCAAAAATCCAACCGCTCAGACGAAAGCAGACCTGCGCAAGAACCGCGCCCTGCTCCTGGGAACCCTCAAAGAATTGGACGTTCAATTCCGCGAGGCGCCCTGAGCGTCCGGAGCGCCTGTAGAGACGGGGCTTGCCTCGTCTCCAACTCCAAAGACGCGGCAAGCCGCGTCTCTACGAGCCATGAAGATTTGCGGCACCATTCCCGAAGCTCGCGCTGCCTGCCGCGATGCGCGCGCCAGTCGCAAACGGCTGGGCCTGGTTCCGACGATGGGTGCTCTGCATGAAGGCCACTTGTCGCTGGTCCGCGCTGCAAGAGCGCAGTGCGACACCGTTGCCGTTTCCATCTTCGTGAACCCCACGCAATTCGGCCCGACAGAAGATTTGTCGAAATATCCGCGCCAATTCGAGCGCGACTGCCGGCTGCTGGAAAAAGAGGGTGTCGAGATCCTCTTCGCGCCGCCGGTCGAAGAGATCTATCCCAATGGCGCAGTCACCTGGGTGTGTGTCGAGGGCCTGAGCGAAAAGCTCGACGGACGTTCCCGCCCCGGCCATTTCCGCGGCGTGACCACGATCGTTTCCAAGCTGTTTCACATCCTCGAGCCCGAGGCCGCGTTCTTTGGACAGAAAGACGCCGCGCAGCTAGCCGTGATCCGGCGCATGGTGCAAGACCTGACCTTCCCGATCGAAATTGTCGCCTGCCCGATCGTGCGCGAACCCGATGGCCTGGCCATGAGCTCCCGCAACGCCTACCTGAATCGAGAAGAACGCGGCCGCGCACTCGTGCTGCAAAGCTTGTTACAGCGCTCAGAGCAGGAATTTCAAGCGGGAGAAAGAGTCGCCGCCAAGCTGATCTCCGCCGCCAAAGAAGTCTTTGCCCGCGAGCCGCAAGTCGTGCTCGATTATTTCGAGATCGTCGATCCGGACACGCTCGACCCGGTCGAACGGATCTCGCAAAAAACGCTAGTCGCCGTCGCCGCCTACTTCGGCTCCACGCGCCTGATCGACAATACTGTTCTGAATCCCTGAACCGAAAGAGTTTGGCAAAACCAGCCGGCGGCTCAGAACATTTTCAGTTCCTTGGCAATCTGCCGTATGGTTGCGTATTCCTGGTCGTTGGCCACGACAAATTGTTTGGCGCGGAGGATCTTTAAGACGGGATCGTCTTTGCCTTCCTTCAGGGCCAGAAGGACGCGGACAAATTTTTCTCGCTCGGCCTCGGGCACACCTTTGCGAGCTACGCACACACTATCGACAAAGGGTTTAGAGATATGGAAAACGCGGACTTTCTTGCGGTCAAGTTTTCCGCCACTGATCAGGAAGTCGAAAACCGTTTCGGCGATAGCTCCGGCGTCGACCACTCCGATTTCCACTAGAGCTGCGGTCGCGGGATGGCTCCCGCTGTAACGAAACTTGAGATCGGTTTCGGGATTGATTCCCGCCTGCTGGAGCTCGCGATAGGGTATCAGATAACCGCTGGTCGAGTTGATATCACCAAATGCGAACTGCTTTCCCTTCAGGTCGCGGAGCGAATGGATCGACGAGCCGGCGCCGGTGATGAAGACCGAGTGAAATTGCACGTCAGAGGTACTCTGGACGAGCGGGATAACTCCGTACCTGGCATGAGACTGGATATACATCAGCCCACCCAGGCACGCGAAATCGTAAGATCCATCTGCCAGGCCGGCAACGGCCTCGTCATAGAGGGCGGGAACTACAAGATTCACCGGTTGTCCCATTCCCTTCGTGAGATAGGCGCGCAGAGGCGCCCTGTCTTCCGGAGTCGACCCATCTATGATCAAGCCGATGGTGATCGGCTTGTCGGTGCCGTAAAACGAAGCGCTGACGAGAACATAAATTGCCACCAACGCTGCGGTTCGGGCTCGTAAGAGCATCGCGTATCTCTTCGCACGCGGAATTCAACCGGGGGTTCTTTAGAGTTGATGCGTCCAGCAACCGCTCTAAGGGAGGCATAGCCTGACGGCCTCAGTTAGGCCCTCGTCTAGCAACTATTACATGATTTAGATCACACGGTGGTAGTCACGAATGGACGTATTCCCGCGTGCTGTGAGTTGCCAGAGTTCTTCCCGTTGTTCTCCAAGAAGGGGCAGTTATTCAAGATAGTGTTGTCGCCCCTACGGGCTAAGCGGCGGCCCGTCTGGAACAGAGAGCTGCTTGGCAGGTTATCTATGAGATATCTGAGATATCTGGGCTCGGAATCACAAACTTCTACGATGTTTCCAGGAAACCGCGACCGCACCAGGGGAACGAAGCGCTAGAACCTCCGCCCGGAGACAAATGGATTCTCGGCGATGAAGTAACGCAACGGCCGCTCGGCTGACTTCGCGATCCCGATGCGCGGCGTGACCGTTACGCGTCGCACGCGATAGCCGTCATCGACAATGCGGAGGTCGGAGCGCGCGCTTACCAGGTTTTTTCCATTGTCCCGCTCGCGCGTGATTTCCAGGGCTTCGGTCATGCGTCCCGGGCCGGACGAAAGTTTCTTAAGAAAAGAAATCTTCTTGAGGTCGGTTTCTTTCGCTATCGCGAATCCGGAGTTGCTGTGTCCGCCGGCAACTGCCGAGCTGCGCTCGGCCTGGACCCTTCGACTTCGCTCGGGGCAGGCTCGCGAGGGCGCCCGTCCCCACACGAACTCGATTCCTCGCGCCTCCGCCATCTGCTCGATGCCCGCGACCGGCTCCAGGGACCGAAACAGGACGCAGCCGGGCACTCCGTCGGGCAGGCAGGAAACATTCAGGCAGTAGTGATTGCCATAGATGAAGTACACATAGGCGTGACCGGGAAGACCGAAGAGAACGGCATTCCGCGCCGTCCGGCCCGCGGCCGCGTGCGCCGCCGCATCGCCTTTGCCGAGATACGCCTCGGTTTCGACAATTCGTCCCGCCAGAATTCCGCGAGGCGCTTTCCGGACCAGCAATTTTCCCAGCAACGCCCGCGCCACCCGCCGCGGATCGCGATTGAAGAACTCCGCTTTCAACAAAGTAACGCGGCCAAGCGAACTTGTGCCCACCAGGCTCATGCAGGGTTCGCCGCAAAATGCAGATCCCTCGCTTCGCTCGGGATGACAATTCATAAAAGGTGCCGCTCGTGTGTCCCGTAAACTCGCGACATCGGTTTGGACTGTCATCTTGAGCGAAGCGAAAGATCCATGCATTCCGCCGCCAAATACAGAGGTCCTTCGCTTCGCTCAGGATGACAGAGTGGCCTTATGCCGCGAACTTGCGGACACTTCGCCAGAATTTCCTTATGCCGCGCCCTTCAGGTACGCCAGCACTTCTTCCGCGTGCCCTTCGGCCGTCACGTTCTTGAAGATGTGCTTGATCTTGCCGTCGGGGCTAATCACAAAAGTCGTCCGCGCGATCCCTTTTATTTTCTTGCCGTACATTTGCCTCTCTTTGACCACGCCGAACAGATTCGCGATCTTCTTCTCCGCATCGGCCAGCAGGGGGAAAGGCAAACTGAACTTGGTCTGAAATTTTTTCTGCGCGGCCGCCGTGTCCGCCGAAATCCCGAGCAGCACCACGCCTGTCTTCTTGATCTCCTGGTAGGTATCGCGAAAGCCGCACGCTTCCTTGGTGCACCCCGGCGTGTCGGCCTTGGGATAGAAATAAAGCACCACGGTCTTGCCGCGAAAATCTTTTGAGGCAACCTCTTTGCCGTTCTCGTCCGTCGTACTAAAGTCTGGGGATTTATCATTAACTTCCATATGGAATTTTCTCCTCGCCGGTCGTTGTTACATCGCAAGTTATATCGCAACCGGATGTTCGCCGTCACCTTGGCCGCCTCGACCTGGCTCGCCAGTCCATGGCTCGAGGCTCAGGGTCCGATGCCGCAGTACGGGCACAAGCCGACGTCCGCCAAGGGGCCACGCGCCCTGGGACTGATCCAGCTTTCACCCAAAGGTAAAGCACGCCTTACTCCCATTGCCATCATGATGGACGGAAAATTTTACGACGCCGGTTCGTATAAAGCCGCGCCCGTTCCCATGGCACTCGACTTCGGGATCGTCTACGAAGGTTTTCGCACCGGTGTGTCGCAAGGCGTCTTCACGATTACGCAACCTGGACAACTCAACCACGTCTGGATCGCCGAAGGCACGTGGCTTCCGGCGGGAGCGATTGACCCGAATAAACACAAGAAGTACTCGGCGCCTGTGATCGAAGACGAAGACAAGAACGGGCCGCCCGTACTTCACCGCCGCAGCGAGAAGTCCAGTTCCGACAGCAGCTCCGATAGCAAGGACAAAGACAAAGACCAGCAAAAACCCGCGACCGCTCCAGCGCCGCCGACTACTGCGCCGCCCGCCAGCGCGCCGAATCCGCCGCCGTCGCCGGATACTGCCAAGGCGCCTGCGGCAGCGGAGACCGCGAAGGCTGCTCCATCCGACGAGCCGATTGAGGATCCGAATCGGCCCAGGCTGCGACGCGGGAAGCCGGAGTCAAATGCGCGCCGCGAGCCCTTTACAACGTTCGACGCCCTGACAGATACTGCGCCGGGCACGTCCTCGACAGGCACTGGGAAGCCCGACGCAACTGCGAAAAACTCCGCGGCAGCTTTGCCGCAGATTGTCATCATCCCAGCGATTTCCGATGCCGGCGGGCCCGATCCGCGTCCCTACGTTTACGATGTGAAGCCGGCGGAAGAAGCCATCTATCGCAACAAGATGCTCGATCTGGCCGCGACGCAGCTTCGCGCCCAGGCGAGCGCCGCGACAAAACAGGCTGCGCCCACACGCAAGAAGGCATCTGCAAACAAATCCGCCGGCACGTTGCCCAAGCCTGCCTTCGACGATGTGAGCTTGCGCATCTTTGATCTCTCCAGTTCGAACGAGCCGGTGCTGGTGCTCTCCGCGAAAACTCGCCCGCCTGCGGCCGAAAGCTTCGAAGAACCAAAGGAGATCACGCTGATCGCCCGCACCAACCTCGAAGGCGAATTGCATAAACTATTTTTCTCGCAGACGGATTCGCGGCATCTCGACGTCGCTCCGCGCATGGAACTGATCGACGCGGTCGATGCCGACGGCGATGGCCGCGGCGAATTGCTGTTCCGGCGCACCTCCGACGGCGGCAGCGCCTATGCGATCTACCGCGTTACCGCCGACCGGCTCTGGCCGCTGTTTGAGGGGACGCCGTAGTTCATTGAGGCATTGAATCATTGAGGTATTGATTCAATGAATCAATGACTAAATGATTCAATGATTCAATCTCTCACTTTCCATTTCAGCTTACAATCTCTCAGGGGTGAGACCTATGCGCACTACTTCTCGCATTGCGATACTCGCTTGTCTCTCGGCGGGCTTCTGCTTTGCTCAAGATCAGGACTTCAGCAAAGTGCAAATCAAAGTCTCGAAAGTCGCCGGCAATGTTTACATGCTTGTGGGCGCCGGGGGCAACATTGGCGCGTCTGTCGGCGACGACGGCATTGTGATCGTCGACGACCAGTACGCTCCTCTTGCCGACAGAATTCAGGAGGCGCTCAAAGGCATTACCGACAAGCCGGTGCGCTTCATCATCAACACGCATTACCACGGGGACCATACGGGCGGGAACGAATTCTTCCAGAAACAAGCGCCCATCATCGCGCACGACAACGTCCGCAAGCGCCTGGAAGAAGGCGGTCAGGCGGGCAACGGCGGCTCGATACACATGGAACAGAAGGCGCAGCCGAAGGGCGCGCTGCCGATTATCACTTTCGACCACGACGTCACCGTGCACCTGAATGGGGAAGACATCCGCGCGCTGCACGTCCCGGCCGGACACACCGACGGCGACTCGGTCATCTATTTTCCGAAATCAAACGTGGTCCACATGGGCGACGATTTTGTGACCTACGGCTTTCCCTTCATCGACGTCGACAGCGGCGGCAGCATCGACGGCATGATCAGCGGCGTCGAGGGAGCCATCGCCCAGCTTCCGCCCGACGTGAAAATCATTCCCGGCCACGGCGGGGTTTCGAACCTTGATGACGTGCGCGCATACGTGAAGATGCTGAAAGAAACGCGGGCAGCGGTGCAAGATGCGCTTGACAAGAAAATGACACTGGAGCAGATGAAGGGGAAGAAGATTCTCGATCCCTGGAAGAAGTATTCCGGAGATTTCATCGGCGAAGATGCGTTTCTGGAAACGCTGTTCAACTCGCTGACGGGACAGAAAAACGGCAAGTTCATCAAGCATAATTAGTTTAGGGATTGTCTGATCAAGAGCGGTGCGCAAGTGACAGCCTTCACCACGGGCTCTCAGATTGCGGAAGCTTTTTCCTGTTAGCATGAAGAACCAAGAAACGTTTGGGGGTCATCGCGTGAAAAGTCTTCTCCTCTTGCTGGTTTTGTCTCTCTCGTTGTGCATGTCGGCCGTCGCCATTGATGGCAACGCCGTTTCCTACAAGTCCGGGGACGAAACCGTCAATGGAATTCTCTACACTCCCGCCGGCAAAGGGCCGTTTCCAGCGCTCATCGTGATTCATGAGTGGTGGGGATTGAACGACTGGGTGAAGCAGCAGGCTGGGAAACTCGCCGACCAGGGTTACGTCGCGCTGGCGATCGATCTGTATCGCGGCAAAGTCGCCGACAATCCAGACCTGGCCCACGAACTGATGCGCGGCTTGCCCGAAGACCGGGCTACCCGCGATTTGCGAGCGGCCTTCGACTTTTTGGCCTCGCAAGCGAGCGTGAAAAAAGATCGGATCGGCTCAATCGGCTGGTGCATGGGCGGGGGCTACTCACTCGATACGGCGCTCGCTGAGCCTCAATTGGCGGCAACCGTCATCAACTATGGGCATCTCGCGACCGAGCCGTCGGAACTGAAAAAGATCAACGCTCCGATTCTGGGACTTTTTGGCGGGCAGGATCGCGGCATCACCCCAGACGATGTGAAGAAGTTTCAGCAATCCATGGAAAAGCTCGGCAAGAAGATCGAGGTGAAGATCTATCCGGAGGCCGGACACGCGTTTGAAAATCCCAACAATAAGCAAGGATACCGGCCTGAGGACGCCGCCGACGCGTGGCGGCGCACGGTGGATTTTCTGGCCGCGACGCTGAAGAAGTGAAGCAGGCGGCTCGGACTTTCTGATGAGAGAGACCGGGCCGACAGTCATGTGCACAAATATTTGTGCGATTGTGGAGGCCGGCCCTTAGGGGCTAGGGCCCGTATTTTAGCGGCCTTTCAGTGGCACGGCTGAAGCCGGGCCCTTCCCAAACACACGCGTGAAATGAGTTGCAGCGAGGACGCAAGGAATTTCCACTTGCCAGACGGTACTACTCTGGTTACTATGCACGCATCTTTTTTTTTGACTTGAGTTAATCGCGTACCTATGAATATCGGCGAGACCATCCGCAATTTCCGGCTCCAACGAAGCATGTCACAGGGCGACATCGAAAAGCGCACGGGCCTGTTGCGCTGCTACCTGTCGCGGGTTGAGAACGGCCACACCATCCCTTCGCTGGACACACTCGCCAAGATCGCTGGGGCGATGGATTTGGCGTTGTCGCAATTTTTTGCCGAAGGCAACAGCAACGGCCATAAGGGGTTGCCGCAGCTCTCCGACGATGAAGTCCGCTTCCTGAGCCAGATGCGCCGGTATTCGGCGAATCTGAACGACAGTGACCGGAAACTCGTGCTGGCGATGGTGAAGAAGATGGCGTCGAGCATGAAATAAGCCATCAGCTATCAGCCGTCAGCCGTCAGCTATCAGCCTTAAGAGCACCCAGCATCCCGGATGCGCCTAGGCGGACAATCTAAACCCCGGAACCCAGCGTACTGCTTCATTTGCCAGAGACACCGATTTGCTGAAGGCTGATAGCTGATGGCTGACGGCTGGTCTCAAGGTACTTTCGTACCATCCCTGGCGTGTCCGGCGGGAACCTCGCCAACCCCATGCTTCGAACGCTAAGCTGTTGGCTGGGGGATCTTTGTGACCACCGATGAAGAACTGAATCTGCTCGATCAGCAACTGCGCCGGCTGAAGATCGAGTACGAGATTTTCTTCAACAATCCGGCCAAACGGCCTCCCACCGACGTCGAATGGAAGGTTCTCTCATTAATTCGCAAGTTCAGCGACGGCACGCGGATGAGTTTTCCGCAGCGCTTTAAGTACAACGAGATGGCGCAGCGCTACGCGATTCAAGCCGACCTGTGGCGCAAGAAAATGCGGATTCGCGAAGAGGGCTATCGCCGGCCACAGGATGCGCTCCTCTCGGTGCAGGGCGTGCGCGCCAGCGAAGAGCGCGAAGTGAAGCATCATCCGGTGTATGGCCTCAGCCGCAATGCCCAAACCGCGGGCGCCGAGACGCCGGGGGATGATCAGGGAGTTGACCAGCCCTTCTCGGTGCAGTGCTCCGGCGCGGCGGCCGAGCGGGAGCAGGTCGAATCCCTCTACAAGGCGCTTACCGAAGCCCAGCGAAAGTCGGGAGAAAAAGTTTCCGGCGACCTCGATTCTTTCGCGGCGTTCGTCAAGAAAAAGACCAGCGAGATTCGCAAGCAGCACGGCTGCGATACGGTGGTGTACTCGGTCGAGATGCAGGGTGGGCACGTGAAGCTTAAGGCCAAGGCAAAAGTCTAGGATCAGTACCCAGCTGCCAGTACCCAGTTCTCAGTTCTCAGTTCTCAGTTCTCAGTTCTCAGTTCTCAGTTCTCAGTTCTCAGTTCTCAGTTCTCAGTTCTCAACTTCTTTCGATATCTGTGGTTGTTTTTGGTTGCCTGCCTCTGCCGGGTCTTCTTGACTTGGCTGAACTGGCAGAAGTCAGGCTTTGAAGACTGAGAACTGAGAACCGGGAACTGAGAACTCCCACCCAAACTGCTAGAATCTCCCTTCGCTCCCGAGGGCCTCATGTCCAAAATCCAGCGCGCCATTCTTAGCGTCACCGACAAATCCGGACTGGTAGATTTCGCCCGCAAACTCGCCGGGTTGGGCGTGGAGTTGGTTTCGACCGGAGGCACGGCCAAGCTGCTGCGCGACTCCGGTATCGCCGTGAGAGATATTTCCGAGCTGACCGGGTTCCCTGAAATGCTTGATGGGCGGGTCAAGACGCTGCATCCGAAAGTTCACGGGGGCATCCTGCATCGCCGGGAAGACAGCGGCCATCGCGCGGCGGTTGCCGAGCATGGCATCCCGTCCATCGACATGGTGGTGGTCAACCTGTACGCCTTCGAGAAGACCGCCGCCAAGCCGGGCGTGCACTTCGAAGAGTTGATTGAAAACATCGATATCGGCGGCCCGTCGATGATCCGTTCGGCAGCGAAGAATTTTCAGGATGTGGCGGTCGTGACCTCGCCCGCCGATTACGGCGCGATCGCCGAGGAGATGGCGAGGTCGGGGGGCGCGTTATCGAGGGAAACAAAGTGGCGGCTGGCGCAGAAAGCGTTTGCGACGACCGCAGCCTACGATTCCGCCATCGCCTCGACGCTGGAGCGGGTGGGCGGCGACTTCGAGTTGCACGCGCCGGAAGGCTTCCCGCGAAATTTGCGGCTGTCTTTTCAGAAGGCGATGGACCTGCGCTATGGAGAGAATCCGCACCAGAAGGCCGCGATGTACGCGGACGGTTCGGGCGCGGGCGTAGCGAACGCGCGTCAGGTGCAGGGCAAAGAGCTTTCCTATAACAACATCGTCGACCTGCAAGCCGCCTGGGATCTGGCGCAGGAGTTTGACGAGCCGGTCTGCGCCATTATCAAACACACAAATCCTTGCGGAACCGCGACCGGCAAGACGCTCGCCGAGGCATACGTGCGGGCGCTGGAATGCGATCCGGTTTCGGCGTTTGGCGGAGTGATCGGAGTGAACCGCACGGTGGATGCGGCCGCTGCCAGCGAGATGGCCAAGCTCTTTCTGGAAGTCATTGCCGCTCCCGCGTTCGATGAAGGCGCGAAAGCAGCTTTTGCCGCGAAGAAGAATCTGCGGCTGGTCGAGGTTCCTGCCGGACAGCAGAACTGGGTTCTGAAAAACATTTCTGGAGGTATGCTCGTCCAGGATTCCGATCTGCACAAGCTGGCCGAAGCCGACCTGAAAGTTGTCACGAAGCGCCCGCCGACGCCCGAAGAAAGACGGGCGCTGCTTTTCGCGTGGAAGGTCTGCAAGCACGTGAAGTCGAACGCCATTCTCTACGCGCGCGATGGCCAAACGGTAGGCGTCGGCGCTGGACAAATGAGCCGCGTCGATGCATGCAAGCTTGGCGCCATGAAGGCCCAGTTGCCCCTGAAGGGCACGGTGGCTGCCTCCGATGCCTTCTTCCCCTTCCCGGACGGCGTCGAGGAAATCGCCAAAGCGGGGGCGACTGCCATCATCCAGCCCGGAGGTTCGGTGCGCGATCAGGAGGTCATCGAAGCCGCGGACCGGCTTGGCCTGGCGATGATCTTCACCGGGGTGCGACATTTCAGACATTAGACATTGACCGTCCAAAGCCCCTGTACTTCCGGCTTTAGCCCTATCCTGCGCTTTCTCGGCGCTGGAAGGCCCGCCAAGGGTAGAATAAGGAAATACGGATGGCCGCGGATCAGCATCCAATCGATGTGTGGGCTGCGATTTAAAGGTTGCAGGATTTTTCATGAAAAAACGGTTTTGGATTGTCAGCGTTGTTCTTACGGGGTCGTTTTTACTGGCCCAGAACCAACCTGCTCGCGCCGCGGATTCCCCGGTTGCTGCAGGCTCCCAGTCCGCCGCCAAGGGCAAGACGCCCGACCGCGCCGCCGCCTACTACCACTTCGCCCTCGCTCACATGTACGAGGAACAAGTGGCCACTTACGGCCGCAGCGAATTGGCCAATAAAGCCATTGAGGAATACCGCGCCGCCATTGATGCGGATCCAACCTCCGCGTACCTGACCTCCGGGCTTGCCGAGCTCTATGCCAAGACCGGCCGCATTCGCGACGCCGTGGTCGAGGCGCAGGACATCATCAAGCGCAATCCCAACAATCTCGAAGCCCGCCGCCTGCTCGGAAGGATCTATCTGCGCTCGCTCGGCGACATGCAGGCCGGCAGCGGTTCGGAGAGCGTGCTGAAACTGGCAATCGAGCAGTATGAGCAGATCATCCGCTTGCAACCCGACAGCATGGATGACCACCTGCTTCTGGGACGCCTGTATCGCTTGAACAACGATCTGCAAAAGGCGGAAGGCGAATTCAAGACCGCGGTGAAGCTGCAGCCGGACTCCGAGGAGGCGGTCACTACCCTCGCCTATCTCTACAACGAACTGGGCGACACGGCGCGCGCCGCGCAGGTGCTCAGTTCGGTGCCGAACACGGAGCGCTCGGCTAAGCTCTATTCGGCGCTCGGGTACACCTACGAGCAGCAAAAGCAATATAAGAACGCCGTCGAGGCGTATCGACACGCGATTGAAATGGATCGCGACAATCTGGACGCCATTCGCGGCCTCGCGCAGAACCTGCTGAACGATGGCCAGGCCGATGCCGCGCTCGAACAATACAAAGTGATCGCGGACGCGAATCCGGAAGATGCGCAGACCTACGTTCGCATCGCGGAAATCTACCGCAAGCAGGGCAAATTCGATCTCGCGCTCGACAACTTGAAAAAAGCCGAGTCCATGGTGCAGGACTCGGTCGAAGTCCCCTACAACATCGCCGCCATCTACCAGGCGCAGGGCCGTTACGACGAAGCCATTCCGATCATGCGCGACCTGCTGAAGAAATCGGAAAAGTCCGACGGCAAGTACTCGAACGGTGAGAGAAGCAATCGGGCCGTGTTTCTGGAGAGGCTCGGCACGATCTACCGCGACCAGGGAAACAATCCGGCCGCCAACGAGACCTTCCGCGAGATCGTCGCCCTGGGCGGCGATGAGAACATCGAGCGCGGCTATCAGCAGATCATCGATACCTGGCGCGAAGCCAAGGACTGGCAGAAGGCTACCGATGCCGCCAAAGAAGCGGTGCAGAAGCTGCCCACGAGCCGCGATCTGAAGATGGTGCTGGCGGCGCAGCAGGCCGATATGGGCGAGGCCGACAAGGCGCTCAAAGACGTCCGCGCGATGTTGAAGGGCGGCGCCAATTCCGATGACCGCCAGGTTTATATCGCCTTGGCGCAGATGAACACGCGGCTGCGCCGGTTCAGCGATGCCGAGCAGGCGCTCGACAAGGCCGAGCAGCTAGCGAGCAAGTCGGACGACAAGGAGTACGTCTGGTTTCTTCGCGGCTCCACTTTTGAGCGGCAGAAGCGCTACGCCGAAGCGGAAGAGCAGTTCAAGAAGGTGCTGGCCAGCGATCCGGAGCATGCTTCGGCGCTGAATTATCTGGGCTACATGCTGGCGGACCAGAACATGAAGCTCGAAGAAGCGCTCGGATACATCAAGCGCGCCGTGGAACTCGATCCCGCCAACGGGGCTTATCTCGATTCCATCGGCTGGGCTTACTTCCGCCTGGGAAAATATGAATTAGCGGAAGAGAACCTGCTGAAGGCTTCGCAGAAAATCAATACCGATCCCACGGTTCACGACCACCTGGGCGATCTGTACCAGAAAACCGGACGCCTCAAACTGGCCGCGACCCACTGGGAGCGCGCCCTCACCGAGTGGACCCGCACCATTGCCGCTGAGGTCGATCCGGCAGACCCGGCGCGGGTGCAGAAGAAGCTCGACTCCGCGAAGATGAAGCTGGCCAGGGAAGAGAGCACGAAGCAGTAGATCTCCCGGCGGCGGCGCACGATGCAACCCACAAAACCCTGAACCACCAAGGACGCGAAGTATCACGAAGGTTTTTGGTCCAAGGCTTTCCTTCGTGGACCTTCGTGTCCTTTGTGGTTAACGGTTTCGCAAATTGACCGATACAGCAAGGCCCGCATCCACTCAAACTGCTAAACTTTCCCCATGCTCGCCGACTATGCGGTGCGCGTAGAAGACTCTCGCGGACGCCGCCATCCCGAGCCGCCGCATCCTTACCGCAACGACTTTCAACGCGACCGTGATCGTGTCGTCCACGCGCGCGCCTTTCGGCGGCTGGAAGCGAAGACGCAGGTCTTCACCCGCCGCTACTCCGACCACTTCCGCAACCGGCTGACGCACACCATTGAGGTCGCGCAGATCTCGCGCACCATCGCCGCGCAACTTGGACTGAACACCGATCTGGTGGAGGCGCTTGCCCTGGTGCACGACCTCGGACATCCTCCTTTCGGCCACTCCGGAGAAAAAGCGCTCGACACCGCCATGCGCCAACACGGGTTATCGTTCGATCACAACCTGCACGCGCTCCGCATTGTCGAAGACTTCGAAATCCGTTATGCCGCTTTCCGCGGATTGAATCTGACCTTCGAAGTCCGCGAGGGCATCATCAAGCATTCGCACGATTATGATGCCAAAGACCATCCGGAACTCGCCGAGTATCTGCTCGATCAGCGCCCGCCGCTCGAAGCGCAGCTTATCGATCTTACCGACGAGATTGCCTACAACACCGCCGACCTCGACGATGGCTACGAAGCGCGGCTGCTCACGGTCGAGCAGATTGCGGACAGCGTGGATCTGTTTACGCGGCATTACAGCGAGGCAAGAAACCGCTACCCGACTGTTGCCGAGAAGCTGGTCTTTAACGAGGCGTTGAAAAGTATTTTTGACGGCTTTGTCGGAGACCTGATTACGAACACGGCGCGACGTGTTGAAGCTGCAGGCGCGCATTCGCTGGACGATGTCCGCCGCCACATCGAGCGACTAGCCGCCTTCAGCCCGCCGGTCGAAGCCGAGCGCCGTCGTCTGAAAGACTTTCTCTACGAAAATCTTTACTACAGCCCGGCGCTGGCGGCAGAGAAAGAAGACGCCGAGCGTATCACCGGAGAACTCTTCGCCCACTGGATGGAGGAACCCGACGATCTGCCGCGCAACTACCGCGAAAAAGCCGCCCAGGAGCCGCTGCCGCGCGTCATCTGCGACTACATCGCTGGCATGACCGACCCGTTCATCTACCAGCAGTATGAGAAGTATTGCGGGGGGTAGGGCCGCTGCAGTCACTCTCACTGCCTAATGGCGTTCGGCCTCACTTGTGTCCTAAGCAGCTCCAGCGTCACTTTGAGCGACTCCACGGAATCCTCATGACCGGTGCCCGGTACGCTGATGAATTGCTTCTGGGGCGCTTTGATCGTATCGAGGTAGGCCTTGGCAAGCTCCGGCAATGCGTTTATATCCTCTTGGCCCTGCACAAAAAAGATTGGGATCGCGAAATCCGTTCCGAGCGCAGGAAGATCGACTGTTTCCATGGGTCCTGACATCGTCATCCCAAAAAAGTGAACCCATGAGAAGTCATCGGCTTCGTCGTACTGTGCCCGCTCGGCGGCTGAAGCATAGGCGGGGTCTATGACTATCGGGGGCGAGGCGGCAGTGACCCGCTTGGCCTGATATGCCAAAAGGGCTTTGTGGAACACAGGCCACTTGCGGATTGAATCCCACGGCGGCGGCCCGAGTGCTTCCAGCGCCTTGACGGTCTTCTGATCGCCGTCGGCGCGCGCCAACTGAAGCACGCGCGCGTAACTCGCGGCCTGACCGGCTCTTTCGTTGACCAACTGCGCCATACCAATGTATGCGTAGAAGAGATCGGGCCGTTGCTTGGCCATGTAGATACCAAGAATTGACCCCCAGGATCCCCCGACTAGAATGATCTTCTTCTTTGAAAGGTGTTTCGTGAGGTACTCGCTGACTTCGATGCCATCCTGGACCATGCGAGCTATGGTCATGGTTGCTTCGATCGATGGCCCGGTCTTGCCATACGTTCTGCCGGCACCGCGCTGATCCCACTGCACCAGGGTGAAGTCCTTTTCCCAAGCGCCGAACACGGACTCCGCAAAGGGACTCCCTGCGTCTCCGGGCCCGCCATGGAGGAACAGAATGACCGGATTGCGCTTGTCCTCGCCCTTGATCGTGATCCATTGGCCTATGCCGCCGATCTGGATGAAACCTTCCTCTTTCAACTGCATCGTGGATGCGGTTGCGCCCGGGCTTTGAGCCAGAGCCGTGCCGGAGAGGCCGACTGCCATGCCAATCACAGCGAGACCCAGCAGCGTTGCCGCATACGCTCTCTTTCTTTTAGTCGGCATTGTGATCTCCACTTCACACGGCGGCGGGCGAGCCTCTGACCGTGCGCCAGTCCCATCACCCTGCAAATTCCTTTATGCAGGGCGAAGTTTTCTTCGTCCACGCCACGTTGGTTTGCTACAGGATACGAATCCCGGTTGCAGTAGGTTCCCGATCTTTCTTACTTCGCGTACGTGATCCGGTAGATCACGTCCGCAGAGTCATCGCTCAAGTACATCGATCCGTCGCCGCCGAACACAATCCCCACCGGACGCCCCATCCACCGGCCTTTCTTCGTTTCGCCCGGCGCCAGCCACCCGGTAATGAAATCTTCGGCACCGCCCTGAGGCTGGCCTTTGTCGTCGAGTTTCACGCGCACAACCTTGTATCCGGTCGGAACGCTGCGATTCCACGATCCATGAAATGCGACGAAGATGTTGTTCCGGTACTCGGCGGGAAACTCCGACCCTTCATAAAACGCGAGCCCCAGCGGAGCGGAGTGCGCCTGCATCTGGACCTTTGGCGCGATCACATTCTTGCAGCGATTTTCTTGCGGCTTCGTGAAGTTTGAATCGGGCACGCGGTCGCCATAGCAATAGGGCCAGCCGGCATCGCCACCGTCTTTCCCCAGATCGTAGATTGTCTCGGGCGGCAGATCGTCGCCCAGCCAGTCGCGTCCGTTGACCGTCACCCAGACGGTATCCGTCTTCGGATTCACGGCCAGCCCGACCGCATTGCGCAGCCCGTTCGCGAAAATTTTCTGGCCGCTCCCATCTCGATTAAACTCCATCACGGTCGCTCGCCGCGGATCTTTTTCGATGCAGACGTTGCAACTCGATCCGGCCGAGACGTACATTTTGCCGCCGTGAAACAAGAGGCTGCGGGTCGAGTGCCCGCCACCGGTCGGCAGAGCGGCGAGCGTTTTCGGATTGGACGCCCGCAGGTTGGCCTCGTCCCAGTCATAGCGGCGAACCTTGTCATTCTCGGCGACGTACAGCTTGCCTTCGTAAAACGCGAGCCCGTGCGGCTCATTCAGTCCGCTGAGAACAGTTACCGTCCGCTCGGCCTTGCCCGCGCGTTTGGAATCGGGAAGCGCGACCACCTTGCCCTCACCCGATTCGCTGATCAGCAGGGCGCCGCCAGGCGTGAAGACCATCATGCGCGGGCCGTCCACTTCGGCAAAAACCGAGATGTGGAATCCCGGCGGCGTTTTCAGTTGCGTGAGATCGAAACGAGTTTTCTCGGCGTGAACAAAATCGGCATGAGCAAGGAATGCCAGCAGAAAAGGAAGCAGAGCAAACGACGGTCGTCGCATAATTAGTTGCATATTGTAGTGGATGATGCCTCGGTGAGCTTTGTTCATTTTTTTCAACGGCCCCCGAAAGAAAGCCCCTGCAACGCAGTTTTTATATCAGTTCCCGCCAAAATTACCGCCAGGGGCGGTGCGCTGCTGGGGAACGCTAAGGTACAATATGTATGAAACGAAAGCACTTGCATTCCGCGCCCGGTACCCGGGCATTTGGCACGCAAACTGTTTATAGAAATGCAGGCCGGTGATAGGGCCTAGCTTTTTGAGGCATCCGTTGCGTCGGCGCCTGCCTTCCGAGTTTATGGGATCTGTTATTGAAACGACGCAATTACAATCGCGCCGAAAGGCGTCCGGAGTGGCTCCCCACTCCCACTTGGAGGAAGTTTAAAATGAAAAACCGCACCATCTTCGCTCTGCTGCTAGCCGTAATCCTGGCTGTGCCAGTTTTCGCGCAGCAGACTGCCACTACCCCGACTCAGCCCGCAGCCCAGACGGCCACCAAGGCCGACACCGCCACCGGCAAAGACCCCTTGCAACCGGAGACTCGCGAAGGCTTTTGGGGTCGCGTGAACCCGTTCGCGCGCAAGAGATACGTCGCGCGGCAGACCCAGCCGATCCGCGACCGCATCAACGAACTCGATGAGCTGACTGCCTCCAACACTCGGGCGATCAAGGATACCGATGCGCGCGCGCAACAGGGAATCCAGCTCGCGTCGGCCAAGGCCAGCGAAGCCGATCAGCATGCCATCGAAGCCGGCAACAAGGCGCAGGCGGCGCAGCAGACCGCGCAACAGGCTCATACCCGTCTGAACACGGTCGAGCAGGTGGTCACCAACATCGATCAGTACCAGCCCACGACTCAAACCGAAATCCTCTTCAAGCCCGGACAAACGGTGCTGAGCCAGAACGCCAAGGCCGCTCTCGATGAAATGGCTACCCCGCTGAAGAACCAGCGTGGCTACGTCGTCGAAGTCCAAGGCTTCTCCTCCGGTCACGGACAGGTGGCGATCTCCAACTCGCAGAAGATGGCGGAGTCGGTTGTCCGCTATCTGGCGCTGAACCACGACATTCCGATATACCGGATTTACCTCGTCGGCATGGGCAATGCACCGACCCCGGCTGCGGCAGGCGAAGCTAAGCCGAAGCGCATCATGGGTGGCCGCGTTGAAATCAGCCTCCTGAAGAACAATCTGGAACAGCTTGCTTCGACGTCGACTCAGGATCAACCGCAGCAGAAGTAGCAGCAGTACTCTCCCCTGTCTGGAAGGCCTCCCGTGAAAGCGGGAGGTTTTTTTGCGCAAATTCGCCTGAGTTCCGGTAGGGGGCCAATTCCGTCTTACTGAGCCACGGGCTTCGAGCCGCGAGTTCCGAGCGAGCTGTTGCCCCGCAGCTCGTGGCTCGTAGCTCGCAGCCTACTTACTCGGCAAGGCCGAATCAGTCCACCAACCGGAGTTCCATATTTAGAAATCAGCTAAACATCGTGCTATCCTCCACGCGTCATGGAAACTCTGTTCTACGTTCGCACGCCTTCGCCCGTCGGTCCACTGTTCCTCGCCGCTTCCACAAAAGGCTTGGTGCGACTCGAATTCGAAGCTCGCATGCAGAAACTAAATCCCAATGCGGCTCAGATGCATGAGTGCAAACCAGCCCTCGCGCCCTACCTCCGCGAACTCAACGAATACTTTTCGGGTGAGCGCCGCGAGTTCTCTCTGCCGCTCGATCTCCGCGGAACCGAGTTCCAACTCGCGTGCTGGCAGGCGCTGCTCGAAATTCCATACGGCGAGACCCGCAGCTACCGCGACATCGCTCAAGCCATTGGCCACCCGCACGCCTACCGCGCCGTCGGCATGTCGAACAACCGGAATCCAGTCGCCATCATCGTCCCCTGCCACCGGGTAATCGCATCGAGCGGTTCGCTTTGCGGTTACGGCGGCGGTCTCGACCTCAAGCGCAAGTTGCTCGATCTTGAACAGGCGAATGTTCGTCCTTGTCTTCCGCTAGGAATCGGCGCATAATCCTCCCACCTGTGGGGGGTTGTTCCATGCTGCCGCGCGTGGAGTACTCCGTTTCCGTCCCGGTTCCGGTGGACGCGGCGTTCCAGGCCTTTCAGGATCTCGAACGCCTGCTCCATCGCGGAATTTACGACGAAGCTCTGTGGACCGAAGGCGCGCCCTGGCAGGTCGGCAGCCGCCTGCGTTATGTCATCGTTCAGCCCATCCGTACCACTATTTCCGCCGTCGTGACCTCCATCAGTCCACCCCGCGCGACGAGCCTGCTCAACCACGGTCTCGGCATTACCGCGGAACAGAACGTCTACTTCGATCCCGATCTCAAAGGCGGTACGCGCGTCCGCATGACCATGGACTTGGTCGGCAAGTCGTCCGAGTTATCGGAAAGCGGCGTGCATGAAGCGGTCACCTTTATCATCGAGGACGCGCTCGATACCATGGCCGTCCTCTGCCGGCGGCGCGCCTCATCTGCCTCCGGCTAGTGATTCCGCCGGACGTCCAGCGAGGACGTTCGGCGAGATTCCTGTACACTAGCCGCCATGTTCAGCGGCCTCTTCTCCCGCTGAAGCTTCTTCATCGTGAACGCCCCAAGCTCATCCACGACTTCCACCGTCCGCAAGGCCAGCCTTTTCTATTTCGTTTTCGTGATGTTTTCCTACACCACCGGAGGCCCCTTCGGACTCGAATCTATGGTTACCACCAGCGGCCCGGGCATGACTCTGCTCTATCACCTGCTCATCCCGCTGTTCTGGTGCATCCCGGTGTCGCTCGTCTCCGCCGAACTCACCACCGCCATGCCCGTCGAAGGCGGCTTCTATCGCTGGAGCCGCGCCGCCTTCGGAGATTTCTGGGGATTCCTTGCCGGATGGTGGAACTGGTCCGCCTCATTCCTTCTCGGCGGCTCCTACGCGGTGCTCTTCACCGACTACCTGACTTTCTACTTTCCCCAGATCATCGGCTGGAAACACTGGCTCGTTTCTTTCGCTCTGATCGCGCTCATCACTTGGGTCAACATTCGCGGCATTCAGATGGTCGGCAAAGCCGCCACGGTTTTCGAAATATTTATTTTTATTCCCGTGATCGCCGTGATCGGCATCGGCCTCGTCAAGTGGCATCACAATCCGTTTGTACCGCTCGTCCCGTCGAACCAGCCTTTTTCCAAAGTGTTCGGAGTGGGCCTCGCCTTGGGCCTTTGGCTCTACTCGGGATACGAGCAGCTCTCCACCGTAGCCGAGGAAGTCGAAAACCCGCAGCGCAGCTATCCGCGAGCGCTCGCGCTGGTCGTTCCGCTTTCCATCGCGACGTACTTCCTGCCGACGTTCGCCGCCCTGGCCGCGCTCGGCAACTGGCAACAGTGGAAAGATGGATACTTCTCCACCGCCGCCCTGCTCATCGGCGGCCCCTGGCTCGGCAATCTGATGACGGTCGCCGCCATGGTCGCCAACGTGGCGCTGCTCAACAGCACCGTGCTCACCACCACCCGCATGCCCTTCGCGCTCGCCGAAGATGGATATCTGCCGCCGTTCCTCACCCGCCGGCATCCGCGTTACGGCACGCCCTGGATCGCGATTCTGATCTCCGCCGCGATCTACGCCTCGCTGGCCCTGCACTCGCTCGGCGACTTGATCAGCATCTACGTCTGGCTGCGCGCCGCCACCACCGTGATGACCGTCCTCTCCGCTTGGGGACTGCGCCGTAAACGCCCCGATCTGCCGCGAGCCTTCCGCATCCCCGGCGGCAACCTCGGACTCGTCTACGTGATCGCGATGCCGCTCGCCATGACCTACGTCGTCGTGCGTTACAGTGATCCGATCGCGTTACGATGGGGGCCGTGGGCCCTCGCCGCCGGTCCAGTTGTTTATTTTGTGGTGAAATGGTTCGCCAAGCGCGCCGCGCGGAAGGCAGCCATAACAGGATAGATTTATGTGCGGGTTTAGAATTTGCCTGGAAGGGGCGCGGCTTCGGCCGTGCCGTGAGCGAGGATCGTGTGCCCTTCACCATCTGCGAACTAAGCCTAAAACTTCGCGATCGCGAAATCTCTCCCGTCGAACTCACCCGCGATTGCCTCGCCCGCATCGATGACCTCAACCCGAAACTCAACGCCTTCATCACGGTCCTCGCCGAATCCGCTCTCGACCGGGCCCGTCATGCCGAGTGGGAAATCTACCACGGAACCCATCTTGGTCCGCTGCACGGCATCCCCATCGGACTCAAAGACATCATCGATACCGCCGGAGTCCGCACCACCGCCGCCAGCGCCCTGTTCAAAGATCGCATTCCCACCGAAGACGCCGAAGTTGTCCGCCGCCTGCGCGCCGGGGGCGCAATCATTCTAGGCAAGCAGAACCTGCACGAATTCGCCTACGGCGGCAGTTCGATGATCAGCTTCTTCGGCGAGATCCACAATCCATGGGACACGGCGCGCATTGCCGGAGGCTCTTCGGGAGGCTCTGCCGCCAGCGTTGCCACTGGCCTCGGCTTCGCCGCCGTCGGCACCGACACCGCCGGTTCCATCCGCCTGCCCGCCGCCTACTGCGGAGTCGTCGGACTCAAGCCGACCTACGGCCGCGTCAGCACCCGCGGAGTTGTGCCATTGTCATCGTCCTACGATCACGTCGGCCCGATCACAACCTCAGTCTATGACGCAGCCTTGATGCTGCAAGTGCTGTCGGCCTACGATTCCGCGGAACCCTTCGCGAACCGGCCGGCGCGGAGTTTCGTCTCCGCGTTCGACGAGTATCCGGCGAATCTTCGCATCGGTGTGCCACGCCCGTTCTTCTTCGACGATCTTCATCCCGAGATTGCCGACGCCATCGAAGAAGCAATCGATATTTTTCGCCAACTCAATGCCGAGATTCGCGACATCAAACTCGAGGTTCCCACCGATCGCACGCTGGCCAGCGCCGAAGCCTATGCCTATCACAAGTCATTCGTCGATCGCTCACCCGAGTTTTACCAGCCCGCGACTCTTGAGCGCATCCAGTCCGGAGCCAGCATCGACGCACACGACGCTCACCGCGCCAGCCGCGACCTCCAGGCAAGCCGTCATGCCATCCAGGAAATATTCAATGAAGTGGACGTGCTGCTGACGCCCACCGTTCCGATCCCGCCGCCCGCAATCGCCGACCTAAAGGCGAATCCCGACAACCTGCGTCCGCAGGAGCTGATCATGCTCCGGAACACGCGACCCTTCAACGTCTGGGGAATTCCCACGATTTCCGTTCCCTGCGGGTTCACAAAAGATGGTCTGCCGATCGGCCTGCAATTAGCCTCCGCTCCCTGGCATGGGATCGTGCTGCTGCAGGCGGCAAATGCCTACGAACAAGCAACAGAGTGGCACAAGAAGAGGCCAGAACTATCGGGGAACACTTAGGGATGAACGCAGTAGCGCAGCTCGATTCTACTCCGTGACGGATACCCTCTTTGTTTTCTTGCCAAGGCGAACAACAATTTCGGATCTCAATTGAACTGCGACCAATGGTCGGTCGACCTTTTCGTCGTTGGCGCGGACGGCATTCTCGCGTATCTTCCGGCTGGCCTCTGTGCGCGACAGGACAAAACCCGCTTCCGCCAGAACCTTGTCGAACCACACCAGCCTGACGTTTTCGCTCTGGGGATCGCAAAGCGCGATGTACGAGTTGGCGTCGGAAAGATCCCTAGTGCCCACTGCGTTGACTTTCTCCAGAGGGACCACGACTAATTCAGCTGTGCTCGGTACTTCATCTTTCTGGAACTGCTTAGCCCAGTCGTCGGCAGCCTTAGTGGCCGCCTCCGCCGAGTGAAAGTCGGCCACGATCGACCGCGCCAGCTCCTTCTTCAGCGCCATCGGATGCGACTTCCCGCTTGCAGCATCCGCTTTCATCGCGGCGATCTGCTCCACTCGCATATCCGTCAGCAGTTCGTAATAGCGCCACATCATCTCGTCGGAGATCGACATCACCTTGCCGTATATTTCGAGCGGCGGCTCGTGAATTCCAATCGCGTTCCCCAGTGACTTCGACATTTTGTTTACGCCGTCGAGCCCTTCGAGGATCGGCGTGGTCAGCACCACCTGCGACTCCTGCCCGTACGCCCGCTGCAACTCGCGCCCCACCAGCAGATTGAACCTCTGGTCAGTGCCTCCCAGTTCCACATCTGCTTCGAGCGCGACTGAATCATATCCCTGCGCCAGCGGATACAGCAGTTCATGCATGGCAATCGGCTTCTCGTCATGGAAGCGCTTGTGAAAGTCTTCGCGCTCGAGCATCTGCGAGACCGTGTATTTCGCTGTCAAACGTATGAAATCCTCGGCGGAGAACTTCGAGAACCACCGGCTGTTGAAGTCCACCACCGTTTTTTCCGGGCTGAGAATCTTGAAAACCTGCGCCTTGTAGGTCTCGGCGTTCTCCGCAATCTGCTCCCGCGACAGCGGAGGCCGCGTCGCCGAGCGCCCCGTTGGATCGCCTATCATTCCGGTGAAATCTCCGATGAGGAAGATGACCGTGTGGCCGAGGTCCTGAAAATGTTTGAGCTTGCGCAGCAGGACCGTGTGCCCCAGGTGCAGATCGGGAGCGGTTGGATCGAAGCCCGCCTTCACCCGCAGCGGTTTGCCCGAAGCGAGCGAACGTTCGAGTTTGGCGCGCAGTTCGGATTCCTTAACGATCTCCGCCGCGCCCTTCTTGATGTATGCCAGTTGTTCGTCAACCGGTGGAAAGTTGGACATGTCGTTAGTGATTATAGCGATCTAGGCAGCAGCTACGAGCTTCGGGCTGCGAGCTACGAGCCAGGCACGAATATGGGTGGTCTGCTCGAAGCTCGCGGCTCGAAGTTCGTAGCTACTGGCCTCGGTAGAAGCTCAGCGCCGCGTCTCCCTGAACCAGCTTTCGATATCGCCGCAATTCCCCAAACGCCTCTCCCGGATCAAACCTCTTTTCATGCTCCGCGATCACCATGCTCCGCTCGCGCAACAATTTCGATTCCGCCAGAGCTGCCAGCGTCTTCGCGTACTCGTCCTGCATCGGGTATGGCGGATCCAGAAAAACGAAATCGGCAACGCCTCCCGCCGCCTCCAATTGCCGCAAGGCATTCCCGGCCTCGGCTTTCACGATCTGGAATCCGCTCGCAATCCCCAACGACTTCAAGTTCGCGGCAATCAGATCCGTGGCGGCTTTGGACGACTCGACAAAGTGCACCATCCGCGCGCCGCGGCTCAGTGCCTCAATGCCCACCGCGCCTGTCCCCGCATACAAATCGAGCCACGTCGACTCCGCCAGTGCAGCCGGATCGCCCGCGCACAGCACGTTGAACAGAGTCTCGCGCAGCCGGTCCGCCGTCGGACGGATTTCGAGCCCGGGCAACGACCGCAATGTCCGACGCCGGTACTGTCCCGCAATCACTCTCATAGGTTCCTGTAGAGACGGGGCCTGCCCCATCTCCGGAGACGCGGCAAGCCGCGTCTCTACAGGCTAGGCTTCGTCCCTCTTCCGGGCCAGCCCTTCCGATTCGCCTTTTCGCATCTCCGCGGCATCATTCGGTGTCTAAGTAGATAGAATAGTGGTAGGCATATCGATGCGTAGTTGGTCCATCCCGGTCGGACGTCTCTTCGGAATCGAAATTCGCATTCATCTGACCTTCCTGTTTCTGCTGGTCTTCCTGTGGAGCACCGCAGCCGCTACTCAGGATGCCACCGGTGCCCTGCGCGTAGTCGGCTTGGTCGGCATCATTTTCGGCAGCGTGGTCCTGCACGAATTAGGTCACGCTCTGGTGGCCCGGGGATCGGGTATTCCGGCGAAGGGCATCATTCTGCTGCCGATCGGCGGAATCACCATCCTGGACGAGGCGCACGCCATTCCAGACCCGATCAACGCCTGGAAGCGTGACATCCGCATCGCAGTCGCCGGACCGCTGGTGAATCTCTTCATCGCCGGTTTATCCGCACTCGTTTTGCTCGCGGCCATACCCGGCTTCTCGCTTACCGTGAGGCCGCTTCTCGACCCGAGCGCCCTGTTGCGAAGCATCGTCTGGGCGAACCTCTTGCTCGGCTTGTTCAACCTGCTGCCGGCGTATCCCATGGATGGCGGGCGCGCTTTGCGCGCTGTTTTTTCGCGCCGCGTTGACATGGTTCAAGCCACCCAGCGCGCCGTCCGCATCGGCCATGTCTTTTCCATTCTGATGATCATGGTCGGAATGCTGTTCAGCATGCACCCTGAGACGCGATGGGACGGCTATTGGCTGATGATGATCGGCTTCTTTCTTTTTGCCGGCGCACAACTGGAAGAGCGCTCGGCGGTATTTCAATCCGTCCTGCAAAGCGTCCGCCTGGAAGAAGTCATGCTCACCGACTTCGCCACTCTCTCGCCCGCCGACACTCTGGAAGACGCGCTCGAAAAAGCCGTGCATACGCTGCAGGACGATTTTCCGGTGGTGCGCGGCAGCGACATGGTCGGCGTCGTCTCCAGGCAAAAAATTCTCGAAGCTCTGCGCGCCGAAGGCAACGGATACGTGCAGGCTGTGATGAACCGCATTTTCGACGTTGCCGCCAAGCAGGAGTCGCTCGCCTCCGCCTTCCGCAAGCTTTCCGCCCACAATCTCAGCATCATCCCGGTGGTCGACGAGCAGCAACTGGTCGGAATCGTGACCCTGCAGAATCTGATGCACTCCATGTCGCTGCTGGCCGAAAGCCGCAAGCTGCGCAGAGAAGCGCTGGATTCTTAGGAAGAACTTTTCATTCCCTTTTAAAATTTGTCATCCTGAGCGGAGCGAAGGACCTGCTTTTTCTCAGCGGACTTCAGTCGTCGCCTGCGTCTTGGACATGGCCTTCGCGTAAACTCCCTGCGCCGCCCTCACCGCGCATCCATACTCGACCGCGTTCCCCGTAACTTCGGCGATTACATGTTCGAGGGCGGCCAGCACTCCCACCGTGTCCAGATAATCGTAGTAACCGATGTGAGCGATGCGGAAAAGCTGCCCTTTCAACTCCGCATTTCCGTTGGCCACGACCGCACCAAACTGCTCGCGGAAGCGTTTGCAGATGGCCGTGGAATCGGTGCCGGCCGGCGCAGCGACGGCCGTCAGCGCGGCCGCCGGAGAACTGGGCGCGAATAATTTCAGCCCCAGAGCCTGAACGCCGGCGCGCGTCATCGCCGCGCATAACTCCGCGTTCGCAATCAGCGCGTCGCGTCCCGCCGCGAGGTTTCCATCCCCCATTTGACGCACATAATCGAGCGCTGCGGCCAGCCCGGCAAACAGAGAGGTCGCGGGCGTGGATGCCGTCTCCGCCTTGGCCGCCGCTTTGCGTTCCTTCCGCAGATCGAAGTAATACCGCGGAGACTTCGCCCGTTCCATGCGCTGCCAAGCCCGCTCGCTGATGGCGCCATAGGCCAATCCGGGTGGGATCATCAGCGCCTTCTGCGAGCCGCCAAGGATGATGTCGATTCCCCAACCGTCCACGTCGAGATGGGTTGTGCCCAAGCCAGTAATCGCGTCTACCACTAACAAAGTGTCGGGCAAAGCTCGAACCAGCTTCGCGATCGCCTCGACGTCATGCCGCGCGCCCGTGGAACTCTCGGTCGCTTGCACATAAACGCAGCGGATCTCGGGCGTCAGCTTGCGGCGCACTTCATCGAGCGAAAATGTTTCGCCATAGGGAGCGGCCACGGTTTCGACGTCGCAGCCAAACGCCTTGACCAGCGCGGTCCAGCGCTCGGCGAACTTTCCCGCGGTCAACACCAAGACGCGGTCGCCGGGAGAAGTCAGGTTCGAGACCGAGGCTTCCATGAAACCCGTGCCCGACGAGGTCAGCACGAGCACGTCGTTCTTTGTGCCGATGAACTCCTTCACGTCGGCCAGAACGCGCGTGAACAGAGCGCGAAAATCGGCGGTGCGATGGTGCGCGCCATAGGAAGCCATCGCCGTCTGGGCTTGCGGCAGCAGTGGCGTCGGTCCGGGAGTAAAGAGCCTGTTCTTCTTGAGCATGGGAATCGAGGTTAGGGCTATGTAACAGAATATGCGAAAGGCGACGGATTCGGAAAGCGCGGATTGCGGAAGAAGGCTGCGAGCCACGAACTGCGAGCTTCGGGCAACCGGCTCTCTCGTAGCTCGCGGTTCGAAGCTCGTAGCCCGCAGCGTTCTATAATCCTCCCATGCCCCTCATCGACCAGATCCAGAAAGACATGGTCGCGGCCATGAAGGCTCGCGAAGAACAGCGACTCTCCACCCTGCGCATGGTCAAGACCGCGCTCAAGAACAAAGAAATCGACAAGATGGCGCCGCTCGACGACAAGGAATCGCAGCAGGTGCTCTCCACGCTGATCAAGCAGCGCAAGGATTCGGTCGAGCAGTTCACCAAGGGCGGACGCCAAGAGATGGCCGACAAAGAAGCCGCCGAGATCAAGCTGATCGAAGCCTACCTGCCCAAAGCCGCAGGCGAAGAAGAGATCGTAGCCGGAGTTCGCGCGGCAATTGCCGAGATGACGCCAGCGCCTGCCATGAAAGACATGGGAACAGTAATGAAAGCCGCAATGGCCCGCTTCGCCGCTGCGGGGATGCGGGTGGATGGGAAGGTGGTTAGCGAGGCGGTGAAGAAGGAGTTGGCCGGGAAGTAGGGCTGGTCTAGACTGATCCCGGAACTGGCGAGTACCAGTAGCAGCTTGTCATCCATACTGGGAAGTCTAGCCGTGCCAATGCACCCGGTTCAATACGCGTCTTTGCGGTGGCGGAAGGAGTGCAGTACGACTTCGCTTCCAAAAATATCGTAGCGCAGGCGGTAGTCTCTCCAGCGCACGCGGCATTGTCCTTCGCCCGGTTTCAAGCCGGCGAGCTTCTTGATCTTGTGTCGCCCGCTGCGGTTGTGGGGATCGTTGCTGAGGATCTCAATCAGTTCTTCGAGGGCGCGGACTAGGGTGGAGTCTTTCTTGCTGATCGCTCGGAATTCCCGCTCGAATGCGGGCGTCGTGAGGACTCGAAACGGTCCGGCCATGACGTTCCAATTCTCTTACTTCTTCTTGCGCTTGCTGCTCGGAGTTTTTAGTTCAGCCAGGAATTTGTGCGCACTGCGGGCCGCTCCGCTGCGATACTCCGCCGTGCTGGTCCGGACTTGCTCCTTTACTGAACGGTTCTGCATTTCGAGGTAGTCCTCAAGATCGTCCACGTGCATGAGGCCCACGACGGGGATGCCGTCTTTCTCCAGGATGAAGAATTCGCGGTTCACGTGTACGCGGCGCACCACTTGGCCGAGATTCACACGCGCTTTGGTCAGGGGAAGGCGGTTTACGATCGTTTTCATACGTTGATTAATGTTAATCAATGTTACTCGATTTGGCAAGACGGCAGAGTTCCGGTCAAATGTTACGCGTGGGGAGTGGTGCCGCAGTCAGCGAGCCGAGCATTCGCTCGGCTGGACGGCCGAGGGCGGCCGTCCCTACGCGGTTCGTGGCGATGCGGAAGTTCGTCCTACTACTTGCTCTGTTGCCATTCCCGATACGCTTCGCTCTTCCCGATCCCTCGCTCTTTGGCTACTTTTTTCAGCGCGGCTTTTTCGTCTGCGTTTTCTTCGGCCATGATTTCGCGCACGCGCTGGGCGATGCTTACGGTCTCGGATGCGGACGGAGCTGCTCCCTCTTCGGCTTTGGCGATCAGGAGCGTGATTTCGCCTTTGACGTCTCCTCGGGCTTTGAGCTGTTCGAGAATTTCTCTCGCGCGGCCGCGCAGGAACTCTTCGTGAATCTTCGTTACCTCGCGGGCGACGACTACGTGCCGGGCTTCTCCTAGAACCTCGACTACATCCGCCAGCGTCTCCAGCAGCCGGTGAGGGGCTTCGTAGAACACCTGCGTGCGTGGAGAGTCTTTCACGCTTTCCAGCAGCTTGCGGCGCTGTCCTGACTTTGCGGGAAGGAAGCCGCTGAAGCGGAAGGAATCGGTGGGCAGGCCGCTCGCGACCAGCGCCGCCAAAAACGCCGACGCACCGGGAATCGGCACCACCGGCACGTGATGCCGGATGGCTAGCGCGATCAGGTGGAATCCAGGATCGGAGATGCCGGGCATGCCCGCGTCGGTGACGAGAGCGATCTTGGCGCCGCCTTCCAGGTCCACGACGAGTTCGGCGGCTTTGGTCATCTCGTTATGCTCGTGATAGCTGACGGTGCGTGTCTTGATGCCGTAATGGCTGAGCAGCTTCAGGGTCTGGCGCGTGTCCTCGCAGGCGATCAGGTCGACTTCTTTGAGGACGCGCAGGGCGCGCAGCGTAATGTCTTCGAGGTTGCCGATGGGCGTGGCAACGAGATAGAGCGACGGGCCCCCAACGGCTGTGCCTCGTTCGGAGCTGCTGTTCTGGGTGTCTTCCTGCATGCCGAGAGTCTAGCAAGGAAACCGGCGGCCTCCCGAGCCATTAGTGGGACGGTGGGGCGCCCGTCGCTCCACCGAGGCCGAGGTTTGGTCGATGAACCACGTCCACCAACTCTGCGCTTCGCCTTTTATTCGCTTCGTGCTAAACTGACCAAAACTGATGTGACAGCCAACACTTCACGCTCCAGCCCGCGGGTGTAGGCTACGGGGGATTCGTACCCGGGATTCCAGATTCAGAAATCAGGAGCAGCCACTATGGCCGACGAGCGTAGCCGAGCAGACGAGCGCAGCAAGGCAATTGATCTTGCATTCGCACAGATTGAAAAGCAGTTTGGCAAAGGTTCCATTATGCGGCTGGGGTCGAAGGAAGCCATCGTCCCGATCGCGGTGATTTCGACGGGCGCGATTTCGTTCGATGCCGCGTTGGGCGTGGGTGGCGTGCCGCGCGGACGTGTCGTGGAAATCTTCGGCCCGGAGTCTTCCGGCAAAACTACCATTGCCTTGCAGGTGATTGCCGAGGCGCAAAAGGCTGGCGGCATGGCGGCGTTCGTCGATGCCGAGCATGCGCTCGATCCGGGCTATGCCAAGAAGCTGGGTGTGGACGTCGACAACCTGCTGGTCTCGCAACCCGACTATGGCGAGCAGGCGCTGGAAATCGTTGAAGCGCTGGTGCGCTCGAACGCCATTGACGTGCTGGTGGTGGACTCGGTGGCGGCGCTCGTCCCGAAGGCCGAACTCGACGGCGAAATGGGCGACAGCCACATGGGCCTGCAGGCGCGCCTGATGTCGCAGGCGTTGCGCAAGTTGACGGGAACGGTTGCCAAGTCGCGCACCAGCCTGATCTTTATTAACCAGATCCGCGAAAAGATTGGGGTGATGTTCGGCAATCCGGAAACCACAACTGGAGGGCGCGCGCTGAAGTTCTATTCGTCGGTGCGAATTGATATCCGGCGCATTGCGGCCATTAAAGAAGGAGACGTGGTCACCGGCTCGCGCACCCGAGTCAAGATCGTGAAGAACAAAGTGGCGGCGCCCTTCCGCGAAGCGGAGTTCGACATTCTTTATGGCGAAGGGATCTCGCGCGAAGGCGACTTGATCGATCTGGCCGTGGCCCAAAATATCCTGGAGAAGTCGGGCTCGTGGTTCAGCTACAAAGGGGAGCGCATCGGGCAGGGACGCGAGAACGCCCGCACCTTCCTGAAAGAAAACAAGGACACGATGGCCAAACTGGATGCCGAAGTGCGCAAAGCGCTGGGACTGACCTCGGCCGTAGCGCCGGCGGGTCCGGCTGCAGTTTCAACGCAGGCTACCGGCACGCAGGGACGGGTCACGACGATGCCGAGCGCCCCGGAAACGGCAAAGGTGCCTGCGGCGAGACGGTAGCTGCCGCGAACACAGCCGGTTAATCGATGGAGAGACGGGCGTCTCGCCCGGCTCTCCATCCCCTCACCTAGATCACCCTCGGATTGCCATCCCCGCTTGCCCCCGCATACAATCCTCCTTATCTTCCACCGAGGGCCCCGTGAAGCGCATCAAAGCCATTTATCCCGGATCGTTCGATCCTCCTACCAACGGACATCTTGACTTGATCGAGCGCGGCAGCAAGATCTTCGACGAACTGGTCGTTGCCATTCTTCAGAATCCCGAGAAAGACCCGCTGTTCAGCATCGCCGACCGGCGCAGGATGCTGGAGGCGATGACCTCGGGCTTTGACAACGTCTCGGTGGACACTTTCGACGGTCTCACGGTGGACTACGCGTTGCGGGTCGAGGCGAAGGTCATCCTGCGCGGCATTCGCGCGATCAGCGACTACGAGTACGAACTCCAGATGGCCCTGATGAATCGCAAACTCCAGCCCGGTATGGAGACGGTGTTCATGATGCCCGCCGAAAAGTATTCGTACCTGAGTTCGCGTCTGGTGCGTGAAGTCGCGCAACTCGGCGGATCCATTGAATGCCTGGTGCCTGAACTTGTCGAGCAGAAGGTTCGTGAGAAAATGGACGTGGCTCACAAGTTCGAGAACGGCGAGCAGCCCGCGGGCAAGACGCCCCCCGAGGGCAAGAACAAGTCCAGGAAAAAGAAATCATGAGCACAGTAGCGTCACCCGTCACTCATCCCGTCCGCCTGACGGAACGCATCAATCGCATTGAGCCCTCCTCTACCATGGCGGTGGTGGCCGAGGCTGACAAGCTGCGCCAGCAGGGTATTGATGTCGTGGATTTCGGCGCCGGTGAGCCCCACTTCTCCACGCCGCAGCACATCAAGGATGCCGCCATCGCCGCCATCCAGACGAATTTTTCGAAGTACACCGCCGTCGGCGGCACCGCCGAGCTGAAGGACGCCATCGTGCACCGTCATGCCGTGGACTTCGACTCGGACTACCGGCGGGAGGAAGCTGCAGCCTCGGTGGGCGGTAAGCACGCGCTGTTCAACGTCATTTCCGTGCTCGTGGACCATGGCGACGAGGTCATTCTTCCCGTCCCCTACTGGGTCTCGTTCAAGGACATGGTGCGCTATGCCGGCGGCAACCCGGTGCTGCTCAAGAGTGACGAATCCCAGGGCTTTCGCGTTACCGCCGACATGGTGGCGCAACTGGTGACGCCGAAGACCAAGCTCATCATCCTGAATTCACCCTCCAATCCTTCCGGAGCCGTGATGAGCGCGGAAGACATGACCGCAGTCGTCCGGCTGGCCCACCAGCGCGGCATCTGGGTAATTTCCGACGAGTGCTACGTCTATCTGAACTACACCGGCAAGCGCTTCTCGGTCGGTTCGTTGCGCGAGTTCCGCGACCGCTTTCTGGTGGTCGGATCGCTTTCGAAGACTTACGCCATGACCGGCTGGCGTCTCGGTTTCACGCTCGGCCCGGCGCCCATCATCACGGCCGTTCAGAAGCTACAGAGCCAGTCCACTTCGAACCCGACTTCGATCGTGCAGAAAGCGGCGGCTGTGGCGCTCAAAGGCCCGCAACAATGCGTGGAAGACATGCGCCTGGAGTACATCAAGCTGCGCGATCACGTGGTGAAGGGACTGCGCTCCATACCCGGCATGAAATGCGCGCTGCCGGAAGGCGCGTTCTATGCTTATCCCAATGTCTCGGGATTTTTCGGGCGCAGCGGGATCAACTCGGCCTCCGACCTCGCCGGCAAACTCCTGCGCGAGAAGCACGTCGCCACGGTTCCCGGAGAAGGTTTCGGCACGAAGGAACACATCCGCATCTCCTACGCCACCTCGATGGCCGAACTCGACCGTGGCCTGGAGCGCATGCACAAGTTCTTTGGCGGGCTGTAGTACCTGCTCCAGTAGTTCGATTATTTGCCTCTTGCTCGCATGACCCAACTCTACCCACTCCTGATGTCGCCCGCCTTCGACCCGCGGCCCTGGGGCACGCTCGATCTTTCTGCGATTTACCCTAATCACAAATTCAACGAAAGAATCGGAGAAGCCTGGCTCACCGGCGACAACTGCGTGGTCACGAACGGTCCGCTCGCGAAACGTTCGCTGTCAGACCTGAGCAAAGAATTTGGCTCCGAACTCGTGGGCGCGGCCGCGCGCGACCCGCAGCGCTTTCCGTTGCTGCTGAAGTTTCTGTTTCCCGAGGAAAAACTTTCTGTCCAGGTGCACCCCGACGACGCCACCGCGCAACGCTTCGGCGAGCCCTGGGGCAAAACCGAATGCTGGTACGTGGCCCACGCCAAGCCCGGATCGCAGATCGCACTCGGCCTGAAGCCCGGCGTTACGGTAGCTCAGTTCGAGCAATCCATCCATGAAAAGCACGCGGAAGAGCTGCTCAACTGGATCAACGTCTATCAGGGCGAGATGATTTACGTGGCCGGCGGCACGGTGCATACGCTGGGACCGGGGGCCGTCATTGTGGAGACGCAGCAGCAGTCCGACACCACGTATCGTCTCTACGACTACGGACGCCCGCGCCCGCTGCATCTGGAGCGCGGCCTCGCCTCGGTCAAGGAGCGCACTGCCTCCGGCAAAGTGATTCGCCCCGCGCCTGTTGGTATTAACGGCGGCAAGAGCCGGCGTTCCTCAATGATCGCCGCGCCATACTTCACGGTCGACCTGTTCGAGTTGAAGAGCCCCCACAATTTTTCAACCAGCGATGAGTCCGGGAAAGCTTCGGTGCAGATCCTGGTGGCCGTTGAAGGCTGCGGGGTTGTCGAGGCGCAGGGCCGCGACCCGGTGACGCTGGCCAAAGGCGACGCGGTCGTGATTCCCGCCAACCTGGGTGCGTTTCATGTCCGTCCGCAGTGGACGGTCGAGTTCCTGAAAGCCTACGTACCGGGCGCGGCGGCGCCTGAGCCCGCGACACGGCTCTAAACCAAACCATCCACTACAGGGGGCACAGAGGTACACAGGGGAAAACCAGATTCTCAGCACCCTCCCGGTGTGAGGTTTGTGTGACACGGGTTTCCGCTGTGGACCCCTGTGGTGAAAGTTTTTTCTACTTCGCCGCGTAAATGGTAGGCTTTCTACGACCGTGAAAGCGAACCCGCACTTCTATCCCGTAATTCTGGCTGGCGGCCGAGGCACGCGCTTCTGGCCGCTGAGCCGCAAGCGCCGCGCCAAGCAACTGCTCGCGCTCGACGGCAAGCAGACCATGATCCAGCAGACCGTCGCGCGCCTCGCACGCATGACCGGGCCGAGCCGTTTCTGGGTCATCACCAATGACGACCTGCGGCCCGCCATCCTGCGTCAGCTTCCGAAGCTTCCTCCGAAGCAGATCATCGCCGAGCCCGCCGGGCGCAACACAGCTCCTGCGATTGGCTTGGCGGCATTTCTTTTGCTCCGTCACGATCCCGATGCGGTGCTCGGTCTGTTTCCCTCCGATCACGTCATCGCCGACCCTGCCCAATACCGCGCTGCTCTCGGCACAGGAATCGAGATTGCCGCCGCGGGAGAAAACATCGTTGTGCTCGGCATCCGCCCGACTCGCCCCGAAACCGGCTACGGATATATCGAAGCTGGTGCGCCCGATCAGCAAGGCTTCCTGCGCGTGCGCCGCTTCACCGAAAAGCCGGATCTCGCCACTGCCCGGCAATTTCTCGACGCGGGCAACTACTTCTGGAACAGCGGCATGTTCCTGTGGCGCGCCGACACGCTCGCGAACGCGTTGCTCGAGCATCTTCCCAACACCGCTCCGCTCCTCGAAAAAATTGCCGCCGCTTTTGGCACGCGCAGGTTCGCGGACACCTTTCGAAAACTCTACCCGAAGTGCGAAAACATCAGCATCGACTATGCAGTTCTGGAGCCGCGGTCCGCCAAAGGAGAAGCCCAGTCGCGCATCTTCTGTCTGCCCTCCGACTTCGGATGGAACGACCTCGGCTCCTGGACCGCGCTGCACGAGCACCACGTGGCGAAGACGAAACCTGGCGACGGGAGCCTGGTCTCTGCGTCCGGCAGTTTTGCCCTGAATGCGAAGAATAATTATGTTCACGCGCCCGGCAAATTTGTTGCCCTGGTCGGCGTGAGCGGCCTGGTGATCGTAGAGACCAAAGACGCCCTGCTTATCACCACGCTCGACCAGTCACAGGACGTCGGCAAAGTGGTGAAGCATCTGGATGAGAAGAAGCTGAAGAAATTGGTGTGAAAAGCAGTCGTCAGTCGCTGGTCGTTAGTCGTTCGCAACGTTCTTTTGAATTGTCATCCCGAACGAAGTGAGGGATCTGCATTTGCAAACGACGAACAGCGTAGAGCCAACGACCAACCGCGAACGACCAACGACTGATGACCAACGACTGACTCTATGACCCAAATCAAATTCGGCACCGACGGCTGGCGCGGTCTTATTGCCGACGACTTCACCTTTGACAACGTGCGAAGCGTGGCTGGCGCCATTGCCAGCTACGTCCTCAAACATGAAGCCGCCGCTCTCGGCGTTGGCGTCGTTATTGGCTATGACACGCGTTTCCTTTCCGACCGCGCCGCTCGTGCCGTCGCTCAAGTCATCGCTGGCGCAGGTGTTCCCGTGCTGCTTGCCAACGACTACGTGCCCACGCCCACGGTTTCCTACAACGTCAAAAAGCTGGGCGCAGCGGGCGGCGTCATGGTCACCTCGAGCCACAATCCGTGGAACTGGAATGGCGTGAAGTTCAAAGCCAAGTTTGGAGGCTCGGCCACGCCCGCGATCATGAAGTCCATCGAAGACGAACTGGGCGCCGGCGCCGCGCCCAGCGGCAGCCCGCCCACTCATTCGCAAAGAACGCGAATGAGTGGGGCACCCGCAACAATCGAAGAGGTGGATCTGAAGCCCGCCTATGTCGAAGCGGTTTCCCAGTTTGCGGATCTCGATCTCATCCGCGGTGCGAATTTCAAGTTTGCCATCGACTCCATGTACGGCTCCGGCCGCGGAGTTCTTACAAAAATATTTGACACTCACAGCATCCGCTACGTAGCGATCCGTCAGGAAGTGAACCCGCTATTCCCGAGCATCAATCCCGAACCGATTTTGCCGCACATCGCACTGCTGCAGGAAACCGTGGTGAAAGAAAAATGCCACGCCGGCCTGGCAACCGACGGCGATGCCGACCGTATCGGCGCCGTGGCTGAAGATGGGAGCTTCGTCGATTCGCACAAATGCATGGCCGTTCTGCTGAACTGGTTGCTGGTGTACAAGAAGTGGCCGGGCGATGTGGTGCGCGCCTTCAACACCAGCGGGATGATCGACCGCATCGCCGCCAAGTATGGGCGCAAGCTGCACGAGTGCTCCATCGGCTTCAAATACATTGCCGACCTCATGATGGAACATGAAATTCTGATCGGCGGAGAAGAATCCGGCGGCATCGGCTACGGCCGCTTTCTTCCGGAACGCGACGGCATTCTCAACGCGCTCCTGCTGGCGAATGTGATGGCGGAAGAAGGGAAGCCGCTCGGCCAGTTGGTCGCCGACCTGCAGCGTGAATTCGGCGCGCACTACTACGGCCGGCGCGACCTGCACATTTCCGACGAAATCAAGGACGGTGCTATCCGCCGCGCCGCCGATCCGCAGACTACGAAGCTCGGTGCTTATGCCATATTGCGCAAGGAGAATCGCGACGGCGTGAAGTTCTTCCTCGACGCTCCCAAGCACGGCAACGGCGCCGACGCCTGGGTATTGTTTCGGGCCTCGGGTACGGAACGGATGCTGCGCTGCTATGTTGAAGCGGCCACGCCCGAGCTGGTCGAAGAAATATTGGAGAGCGGGGAGCAATTCGTACGGCAGGGCTAACTGCGGATCGTTTTCAATCCATCATTTTTAATCCAAAGACGAAGCGGAAAGCCAAGAGCTAAGAGCGGGGATTTGCCGCACTTTCGCGTTCTGCCCAGCCTCGGGACGCGATACGATAGTGACGACACTCTCACGATGATGGCCACCAAGGAAATCGCACCGGTTCTCGCCGATTCTCCGGAATCGCGCCGCTACAACCGCATCAAGCGGTGGCTCGGCTTAGCCGATTTCGTGATCGGTTTCGGGCTGCTCGTCGTGCTCCTGACCACCGGCTGGACCGGAACGCTCCGCGATCTGGCGGAGCGGGGCGCTTCGCAGAATTACTCTTTCGCCGTCTTCCTCTACGTTCTGATGCTGTTGCTCATCAGCAAAGTGATAGGGACTCCGCTCGAATACTACAGCTTCCGGCTCGAGCATCGCTACAACCTTTCCAACCAGCGATTCCGCTCGTGGTTGTGGGACGAATTCAAGAGTCTGTTGATCGGTCTGGTCATGGCCACCATTGTGGTCGAGCTGCTCTACATGCTCATACGCCACGCCCCGCAGTACTGGTGGGTGATCGCATGGGTTGTTTTTCTCGGTCTCGTTGTGCTGCTCGCGCAACTCGCGCCGGTTTTGCTGTTTCCGATTTTTTACAAATTCGAGCCGCTCGAAAACGAGGAACTCAAGCGCCGCTTGATTGTTCTGAGCGAACGCGCCGGCACGCGCGTGCGCGGCGTCTACAAGTGGCATCTTTCCGAGAAAAGCAAGAAGGCCAACGCCGCGCTGACCGGCCTCGGCGCCACCCGGCGCATCATTCTCGCCGACACTTTACTGGACAACTATTCTGACGACGAAATCGAAGCTGTGCTCGCGCACGAACTCGGGCATCACGTGCACCGGCACATTCTGAAGAGCATTTTCGTGCAGGCCGGAATCACGCTGTTTGGCTTCTTGCTGGCCAACGAGGTTCTGCGCTACGCCGTGGAGCGCCGCAACATGTTCGAGACCATGTCCGACTTCGCCAATCTGCCGCTGCTGATTCTGGTGTCGACCGTACTCTCTTTCTTGCTGATGCCCGCACTCAACGCCTACTCGCGCTTCAACGAGCGGCAGGCCGACCGCTATTGCTTCGAGTCCGTGGCCAGCGTCGAACCCTTCATTTCGTCGATGAACAAATTGGCCGAGCAGAATCTCGCCGAAAAAACGCCTTCCCGCTGGGTCGAGTGGCTGCTCCACTCGCATCCTGCGATCGCAAAACGAGTCGCCGCCGCCGAAGCCTGGGCGAAAGCACAGAGAAAATTCGTAATTGAGTAATTTGTAATTTGGTAGCCTTAAATCGATCCCATGCCGCACTCGGCGTCTCGGGCTTGAATCTGATTTTCAAATTTCCAAATTACCCGATTACAAAATTACAAATTCTTCCCCAGAATCTCTTCCACCCGCTGCACATCCTCTTCCGTGTCGACCCCCACGGTGTCGAACGGCGTTTCGGCCACGTAAATCGGAACTCCGTTCTCGAGAAAGCGCAACTGCTCCAGTCGCTCGCTGCGCTCGAGTGACGACTCCGGCCAGCGCACGAACTTGTTCAGCGCGTCCTTGCGATAGCCATAGAACCCAAGATGTTTGTAGTATCGCGGACGCACTCCGTCGCGGTCATGCGGGATGGTTGCCCTCGAAAAATACAAGGCCCGCCCCGCGGCATCCGTCACCACCTTCACCGCGCTCGGGTTGTTGACGTCAACCTCCTCGGCCGGCGTCTTCAGCGTTCCCACCTCGACCCCAGCGCCCTGCATCACCGCAATCAAACTCTCGATATGCTCGGGCCGAGTCAGCGGCTCATCGCCCTGAACATTTAAATAAACGTCGGCGGGAATCGCGGTCGAGATCTCATGGACCCGCTCGGTGCCCGACCGATGCGCCGCCGAAGTCATGCGCGCGACAAAGCCTTGCTGCTCGCAGAAGCGCATGATTTCATCCGAATCCGTGGCGACAACGACCTGGTCCAGCGATGAACACCGCCGCACTCCCTGATACACCCAGGACAGCAACGGGACGCCAGCGATCTCGCGCAGCATCTTGCGGGGAAGGCGCGTCGAAGCCAGCCGCGCCGGAATCACAGCGATGACTTTCATGCGCCCAGTTTCGCATGGAGCGAGGCGGTTTGACACGGCGTTCGTTTGACACTGCATTCCATGCACTTTTAGAATGAGTCAGGGACGCGTCCACCCGCGTCTGCGGGATTCTGTGCCCATTTCCGGGCTGTCCCTGTTTTCCTTCCGCGTATTTCCGGATTGGCGGTGTAGCTCAGGTGGTTAGAGCGACGGTCTCATAATCCGTAGGTCGTAGGTTCGAGTCCTACCGCCGCCACCAGTATCAAACCGCTACTGCACTTTCCCGTCGGTGTCCATCAAACGGAACTCGCCAAGTCCCAGTTCTCGCACACCGGGTTCGATCTTCGCGCGATCGCCCACTACGATCCAGATCAGGTTATCCGGGCGCACCACTTCTTTCGCGGCCTCGTTTAAATCACTCGTTTTGAGCGCGCGGACTTTTCCTGCGTATGTGTCGTAGTAATCGTCGGGGAGTCCGAATTGCACCAGGTCCACGATGGACAGTCCCAGCGCCTCCAGCGTCTCGCGCGACCCCGGCAGTTTCAGCGTTTCGTTTGCCTGAATTTTCGCCAGCTCGTCGGCGCCGATGGGATAGTCGCCTACGATTCCGCGGAACTCCTTGTTCATTTCCACCAGCGATTCCTTCGTCTTGTCGGTTTGCACGGGCGCGACCGCGTAGAAGGGCCGCTGCGACCGGGCGTCGCGAAGAACGGTGCGCGCTCCGTACGACCAGTGCTTGTCTTCCCGCAGATTCATATTCAGCCGCGCGCCAAACATGCCGCCCAGACTGTCGTTCATCGCTTCAATCGCGATTTCCTGCGGATTCGCCCGCGGTGGCGCCACCACTCCCGCAATGATCACCGATTGCAGCGCCCCAGGTTTGTCGATCAGGTACACGGCGGACTTCGCTGCAACGGAAACGGTCTTTACGTTCTTGGCCGGAACGCTTCCGCTCTTCCACCCCGCAAAAAGCTTTTCCAGCTTCGGCGTCACTTCCTTCAGGGTCGTGTCGCCGACCACGATTAGCGTCGCGTTGTTGGGACGCAGCCAGGTGTCATGAAACTTTACGAGATCCTCTCGCGTGAGTTTGGCGACGCTTTCCTTTGTCCCCGAGCCCGTCAGCGGATTCCCGTACGGGTGCCCCGCTCCGTACAACAGCGCCGGCAATACTCGCAAAGCCAGCGTCGCGGGCGTGTTTTGCTCGCGCTCGATTCCGGCGAGCGCCAGTTTCTGCTCGCGCTTCACTTCGGTCTCCGGAAACGACGAATTCAAAACCACGTCCGCAAACAGGTCGAGCGACGGGTCGAGTTTCGAGGTCAGCGCCGAAAGGGAAACGAACGATAGATCAAGGTTTGAAGATCCGCGCAACGTGGCTCCGAGCGCTTCCAGTTCATCGCTGATTTGCAGCGCGTTGCGCGTGCGCGTCCCGTCGGTCAGCACCTGCATCGCCAGGTTGGCGGTCCCGGGCGTCGCCGATGATGCGTCGGAGGCGAATCCGGCGTCGGCGGCCAGCGTGAAATTCACCAGCGGAACTTCGTGGCGCTCCGCCAGGATCACTTTCAACCCATTCGACAGCGTCGCCCGCTGCAGCTTCGGCAGCTTCAACTCGGGCGGCGTCCCGGTATCGGGCGTTTTGCTGCGATCCGCGCCTGCGGACGCGGTCTTGTAGTCGGGGAAAGGATCCACTTCGAGGATGTACACGCCGTCCGAAAGCCAACGGCTCGCCACCGCCCTCAGATCCTCCGCCATCGCCTCTTGTACGCGTTTGAGCGAGATCTTGTAGGCGTCGGCGCTTCCGCGAAACACCTGGCTCTGCGCCAGCCGGTCCGATTTTCCGCCGAAGCCTCCAATCCGCTCGATCCCGCGGATGAAGTTCGCCTGATACTGAGCCTTGACGCGGTGCATCTCCTCGGGCGTCGGTCCATTTTTCAGGAAGCGCGCCAGTTCTTCATCCAGTTCCTTCTCCACCTGCGGAATGCTCTGTCCCGGCCGCGCTGTCGCCCGCACCATGAACTGCCCGCCAATTTCCCGCAAGTCGGTGAAGGCCGCGGCATCGGTTGCGATCTGGTCCTCATACACCAGACGCTTGTAGAACCGCGACGATTTCCCGGAGCTCAGGCAATCGCTCACCAGGTCCAGATAGTCCGCTTCCGCGCTGCCATATTCCGGAATGTTCCACACCTTGTAGATTCGCGCTTGCGGCACGCGGTCCTGCACCACCTGGCGGTGCGTCCCTGTCATCTTTGCAATCCACACCTGCTGGTGCGCCACTGGCGGTCCCGACGGTATGTCGCCAAAATATTTCGTGACTTTTTCTCGCGCTGTCTTCGCGTCGATGTCGCCCGCCAATACCAACACTACATTCGACGGCCCGTAATACGTCTTGAACCACTCCTGCACGTCCTTCATCGACGCCGCATCCAGGTCGGCCATGTCTCCGATCGTCGTCCACGAATACGGATGCCCCGCCGGATACGTATTTTGCGTGAGCAGTTGCCGTGTCACCCCGTACGGCTGGTTCTCGCCCTGGCGTTTCTCGTTCTGCACCACGCCCCGCTGCAAATCGAGCGTCTTCTGGTCCAGCGCGCCCAGCAGGTGCCCCATGCGATCGGACTCCATCCACAGCGTAAAATCCACCGCTGAGGTGGGAACATTCTGGAAATAATTTGTGCGGTCCGGATTGGTGGTGCCATTCAAATCCGTCGCGCCAATTCTTTCCATGCCGTCGATGTACCGCCCCGGCGCGTGCTCGCTGCCGCCAAACATCAGGTGCTCGAACAGATGTGCGAACCCGGTCTTCCCCGGTTTTTCATTCTTCGACCCCACGTGGTACCAGATGTTGATGGCCACGATTGGCGCCTTGTGGTCCTCATGCACGATCACGGTCAGGCCGTTGTCGAGCACGAAGCGCTCATACGGAATATCAATCTCTTTTGTCTGCGCCGAACCGCTCGCCGCGAGTGCGAGCACGAGAAACAAAACCGCAAATTCCGTTCGCATTCTCAACCTCCGAACCAATTCCCTGGGACCAGGCGTCACTTCAACATTTCTCGGCTCCAGGCCGATCTCGTCCAAGCTCTTTAGACTTTGAAAGCGGAAAATAGTTTACACCCGGGGTTTGAAATCCTGCCCCACCTTCACCTTCCCGGCCTCCGGATCAGCCCTCGCCGGTGTTATCCTAAGCTGGATCTCGCCGCAGGGGCTTTAACCTCTTCATGTCCAATCCAATGACGTCCTCCAATCCAAGCATGTCCGAGCCAAGTATGTCCGAACCAAACACGTCCAAACCGGCCGCTCCGGAATCCACGACAGTCAACGAGCCGGCCGAATCAGTCCCGGCCGAATCATTCAAAGACATTTTTTCAGAGTACGAGCAGAGCCACTCCCGCAAGAGGGAACCCGGCGCTCAGGGCCGCGAAGGAACGGTGATTGCCGTGACCGCCGACTCGATCGTTCTCGATATCGGATTCAAGACGGAAGGCGTTCTGCCGCTCTCGGCGTTCCCGGCGGACAAGCCGCCGAAGCCCGGCGACAAGGTGCAGGTCACCATCAAGGGCCGCGATCCGGAAGGCTACTACGAACTGACCCGCGGCAAGGTCGAGCGTCCGACCGACTGGGCGTCGCTGGAGAAGGCCTTCGCCGAGAAGTCGACGATCATGGGCACAGTAACGGGCGTGGTCAAGGGCGGGTTAAGCGTGGATGTGGGAGTGCGAGCCTTCATGCCCGCTTCGCGCAGCGGAACCCACGACGCCTCCGAAATGGAGAAATTGGTCGAGCAGGAAATCCGCTGCCGGATCATCAAGCTCGATGTGGAAGAAGAAGACGTGGTCGTCGATCGCCGCGCCATTGCGGAAGATGAAGAACGCGCCGGCAAGGAGCGCCGCTACTCCGAACTCAAAGAAGGCGACACTGTGCACGGCGAAGTCCGCAGCCTGACCGATTACGGCGCGTTCGTCGATATCGGTGGCGCGGACGCCCTGCTTCATGTCGGCGAAATTTCATGGCGTCGCGTCAACAAGCCTTCCGACGTGCTTTCTACGGGCCAGCAGATCGAAGCCGTGATCATCAAGATCGATTCGGACAAGCACCGCATAGCGATCAGCATGAAGCAGCTTCAGCCGCATCCGTGGGACGCCGTCGCCGAAAAATACAAGGCAGGCGAACGCGTGCGAGGTACCGTTACCCGGCTCACTGATTACGGCGCGTTTGTGGAACTCGATCCTGGCATCGAAGGGCTGATTCATATCTCCGAAATGTCATGGGCCAAGAGAGTGAGAACTCCGGGTGACGTGGTGAAACCGGGCGAGACCGTCGAAGCCGTGATTCTCGGAGTGAACGCGGGAGAACGCCGCATCTCCCTCGGCCTGAAGCAGGCGCTGGGCGATCCTTGGGCCGGGGCTGCACAAAAATTTGCGCCGGGCACGGTGATCGAAGGGCCCATAACCAGCTTGACGAAGTTCGGTGCCTTCGTGCAGCTTACCGAAGGCATTGAAGGCATGATTCACGTCAGCGAAATCAGCGCGGAAAAGCGCATCAATCACCCGCAAGAAGTGCTGAGAGCCGGGCAAGTGGTCAAGGCGCAGGTGCTGGCGCTCGACACGGAAAAGCGGCTGATACGCCTGAGCATGAAACAACTCGTTCCGACTGGCCTGGATGAATACCTCGCCGAACACAAAGAAGGAGATATCGTCACTGGCCGCATGATCGAGGTTTCCGAAGGACGCGCCCGCGTGGAGCTTGGCGAAGGCGTCCTGGCGACGTGCCGGATCCCCGAGGAGCATCCAGCGAAAGAAGACAAGCGCGCTGAACCGGATTCGCCGGCATCTTCAAAGCCGGATTTGTCGTCGCTCGGTTCCATGCTGCAGGCACGCTGGAAGAGCGGCGCTGCCGCCGACGAGACGAGGCCGGAAGCCACGCGGGCAGGGCAAATCCGCAAATTTAGGATTGCAAAGCTCGACCCGGCAACAAAGAAAATTGAGTTGGAGTTCGAGTAATTCTGGACCTGTGCAACCGCTAACACATTTCAAAAACTTGTCATCCCGAGCGAAGCGAGGGATCTGCAGTTCACCGCAAGATGCAGATCCCTTCGCTCGGGACGACAAGTCTAATGAATTAAGCCTTGCTTGTTCACGCGCAGTAGAGGGAGAAGCGATGGACGATTTCCCGGAGTTCATGAAGCGTCCTGCCAACAGGATCGCAACGAGCAGTCAAGCGACTCCCGGAGTAGAAGGTTACGTTTTTGACGGAGTGGACGGGAGCCAGCTGGCATTCTGGACCTGCCGCGAAACGGCCCTGTCCACGCCACACGTGCATGACTTCGACGAATACATGATCGTCGTGCAGGGCTGCTACACCCTGATTATTGATGACAAGCGCATTCCAGTCCGAGCCGGTGAGGAATATTTCATCCCGAAGGGGCTCCCGCATGCGGGTGAACCAGTGGCTGGCACCAGGACCATTCACGCGTTCGGCGGACGACGCGCCGATAGGACCAATCAATAGGCTGCATCCCCGGCGATCTCAGATGAATTGATATGTTACTGACGCCTAACTCCCCGAGTTAGCCATCATGAGCGCGAACAGCGCGGGCAGATAGATGATCGTGGCCCGCAGCAAGCGCCGAGCCGACGGTTTGGATGCGGGCGCCGTTGCCGGCAGTTGCGGATACGCCATTCCCATCGACACACGGAACAGCGCCGCGCCCATCAGGAGGGCCCCAACCAAGTACACGCGTCCCGCCATTCCCATCGCAACCGGCAAGACGCTCACCGGAATCAACGCTCCGGAATAGGCTAAAATCCGCCACACCGTGGACTTTCCATCGGAATCCACCACTGGCAACATGCGAATGTCGCCTTGTGCATAGTCTTCGCGATAAAGCCATGCGATCGAGAGAAAATGCGGAAACTGCCAGACAAACATGATGGCAAAAAGGATCAGAGTCTCGGCTTCCAGCCTCCCGCGAACAGCCGTCCAACCCAGCACCACCGGCATCGCTCCCGGAAACGCGCCAACAAATGTGCACACTGGAGAAACTTTTTTCAGTGGAGTGTATGCCGCCAGGTACACTAGTGCTGTCAAGAACACCAATAACCCAGTGAGTAAGTTGGCATAGATCGCCAGATAAGCGGAGCCGCCCAGAGTTAGCGCCAAGCCGACCGTTGCGGCGTGTGCCTTGGTCATGCGTCCCGAAGGCACGGGGCGCAGCGCAGTCCGGCGCATCCGCGCATCCACGCTCGATTCGAGCACTTCGTTCAGCGCCGCCGTTCCGCTCGAAACCAGCGCCACCCCCAACAGGGCATGGACGAGGCCCAGCGACCACGACGACACGCCCATCCGGTGCGCGCCAAAGAAGTAGCCGCACCACGCCGTAAGGACGATCAGAGTCGTAATGCGCGCCTTAGTCAGTTCGGCGTAATCGCGCAGCAGAGAAACAAATTTTTGCAACATGGACCCCACACTCGCAGGCTTGCCCCTTCCGCCCTCATCCGGCGGTTTAGCCCAAACCGGCAATCATCGAACAAATCCCCACGTCCCCGAACAAATCCCCACCGAACAGACCAACGCCAAAAGACAGCATTGGTACCGCGCCATCTATTCAATGTCAAGCTAAAACTTAAAGCGATGGCGCGTCTCGCTATCACGATGCTCGCATCAAACACAGTCCTTGGCAAATAGCTACGCCAACTAGCGACTGCCTGAAGGGCTGGAAACACTGAATGTCTCGGGCGGATCAAAAAAACACTGATGCCAAAGCGCTGCGTCGGACAACGTGCCCGCCTTCCATGCCTGAACGGTCGGGAGCGTTGCGGCGATCATGCCGCCATCGACCGAATCGAAGATCAACACGACTCCGGATAGTTCCTGTGATTTTTCCGCCAGGTCCGCGTAGTTTTTGTCGAGCAAAGATTTGGCGAATTCCAGCTTCGCTCCCGCGCCGCTGTCCTTCTCGTTCTCCTGGATCTTTTGCACCGAAATGATTTTCACGTTCCTGCCCCGAAGTGGCTCCCAATCCCCCGGGAAGGGCGCAGTTTCTTCGCGCGTCACCTGAAACAGATCGGCCGCAACCGGTGTGGCGCTCGCGCCGGCCGGCGGAATGTCCGAAATGCCCTCCGGCATCTCCAGGCTGGTGCGCCAGATCCACCCCCGCGACAAGCCGGAAATCCGCACATGAACCCAGTCCGCATTGAAATCCAACATCTCAAACTCATCGTGCGCGCTCGCCAGAAACAAAGTCTTGGCATTCAAACTGGGAGACGCAACCACTGGAGTTCCCGTTTTTTTTATCGCCACCAGATTCTTCGGATGGGCTTGGTTCTTGAGCACTTCCTCCAGACTCGCGGCCTCCGCCTGCAAGCTGGTTTCGGTTCGATCGGCGGGTTTCTTCGGCGAATTTTTCGCATCCGCCACTTGCTGAGCTGACAAACCTTGACCTGACAAACCCTGCTCCAACGAAGACGAGAACGTGCGCCCGGTTTCCGGCAACCTGGGCATCGGCGCCGAGATGGCCGGTTCCGCAGCGCCCTTGTCCGCGATGCCTGGCCGCTTAGCCGACGCCGGCGGCGGAGCGTTCACCGGAAAACTTTGGCTAGAACTCCCGCCCGAACTGGTCGCACCGGGGCTGCTCGCCAGCAGATCGGTTAACTGGTCGAGAAGATCGGATTCGAGCCGGCCATTCGAAGTCAGCAGTTGGTATCCCGAGCGAGATGGCATTGAATCCGTGTACCATGCCGTCACCTTCGTGCTCACCCGCACCACCGATCCGCCCAACGCAGTCGAGCTCACCTGCACGGCAGCTTGGTAGTACGCCCGCTGGTAGCGGTTCAAGGGATGATCGCCAGGCAAAGCGAATCCTTCCAGCGCCGGCAGCCGTCCGCCCATGGACGGTTGCAACTCCTTCAGCGCTCTTTCCACTGCGCTCTTCGACTGACGGTAGGTACGCTCGTACGGGCCTGCTTGCGCGCTATCGCTCTGCGCCGCCGCTATCGGAAGCGCGGCCGGCAGAAACGCGAACCACAACGCAGCGCGAAGTAATCGGCGAGGGACTCGGAAACTCCGCCGCGTCATGGCGCCTGCTCCAACTGGTCCCGTCGAATCCATCCGTGCTGTCCGTCGTGGGTCTCGACCCCGTACCAGTAAGGCGTTGAAATCAGAATCAGAACTTCGACGCCAGGCTCCAGCGATTTCAGCGTGCTCGCCGTGTGGAACGGAGCGGACTTGAGCGGAGCCCCGGGCTGCCTGACCAGTCGCTCCACCTGCTGGCGCAGCTCCGCAACGCGTTGTTCCAGCGATTCAGCGGGCTGCTCATACGCCGCCGACGGTTGCGGCATCGCGGATGTTGTTGACGCAGGGGATGATTGTGGCGCAGAGACTGACGCCGCCTCGCTATTCGCGCTCTCGATCGACTTCGCCGTCGATGGCGGAGTGCTCAGCAGCACTGTGTCACTGCCTAGGCCAAAGTTTTGCTTCGCCAACCGTTCCTGCTTCGCTTGTTCAGCCTCGGCGGTTTCCTTTTTCATCAGCTCAACCGCTGCGAGGCGGTCCTGGATGTCCTTGTACTCGCTGCTTTCCACCGAGCCGTTCGATTGGTGGACGCTGTGCCGAAAATCTTCCACAAACAGAGCGTCAATTCGCAGGACGGTATTTTTGTCGCCCTGCGGTTGCACCACATAGCGCACGGCCAGCGTTCCAACATCGCCGCTGTTTTTGAAATTTCGCGGATCCAGCGCCTGCTTCCGCACCTTGTAGAAGACCTTGCCTCCCTCCGTCCATGCCGGAAACACCGGCGTAGACGTGGCCGCGATCGCTCCGGCGACGTACTCGTCTTTGTTGTACTCCTTGGTGCCCCGGATAATCGTGTTCTGCGCCACGTCTTCCACAACCTGCGCGACTTCGGGCTCCGGCAGCGGAACATTGACGATCAGGCCCGCGCCGTACTGAAGAACATCTTTTTCGCGGCCGTGCGCGGGGATCGCCGTCGCGGCGAGCACAAGAAATACTGTGGCCACGCTGAGGCAAAGCGGGAGATAAAGCGCAACTCGATGAAACGCAGCCCAACCATTCAGCCCCGTACCGCGAAAACTCTTGTCCCAGATCACGACCGGCTCCGGTGTTCCTGATGGAAGAGTCTCTACGCTGGGTTGATCGCTGTCAACTGGCGCAGCAAGCACCCCGAGCGCCATTCCCCGGTCCCTCTCGGGACACTATGTAAACAATTTGTAAAAAAAACTTTACAACCCTATTGCACTTCGTCACGCACGGTAGTACTATCCACCGCCTAGCGGGGTGGTCGCCTTTTCGTGGGAAAAGGTTTGGTTTTCTGCTGGAACGCAGGAGCTAGGCAAGGTCTTTACGCTTGATCGTTGCCTGGCTGCCGTCGTTTGCGCGTTGTGGGGAATTTCGTTTTTGCAAAATCTAATGGACTTGGCTGAGGAGTGCAGCATGCGTATGTGGGCGCAGTCCCATCTCTGTCAGAAGCCGCAGCGGGTCAGTCCCGTGCTCGCCGCCGCTTTCGCGTTAGTCTTTTTGATCTTGGGCTCGAGCCAGTCGGCGAGCGCGATACCTGCCTTTGCCAGGAAGTATGGCTTGCGTTGCTCAGCCTGTCATGAAAGTTGGCCAATGCTGAATTTCTTCGGCCAAAAGTTCAAAGACAACGGCTACCAACTCATGAACGATCGCGATGCTCCGATCTGGCAAAACCCGGGATACTGGCCGGTTACCTTCCGCATCGTTCCCATCTGGCATCGGGTCAGCACCAACAAAGTCCAGGTCGACAGCGGTGACGGGCAGGGCAACGCCGAAGCGAAGATTACCTCTTCCGGTTTTGACCTTAGCGGTCTCGACTTCCACACCGGCGGCACGCTGGAAAAGAACTTTTCCTTCTACGTGCTCCCGTCCTCCGATGCCACCGCCTCCTTCCACTTTGAAACCGTCATGGCGCGGCTCGACAACATCTTCGGCAGCCCGTGGCTCAACGTGAAGCTAGGCAAGTTCGAGCTCGACAACCTGCTTTCCGAGAAGCGCATTCTGACCCTTAGCGGAAATGGCGGCATTTACCAGCTCTACCACTTCATGCCGGCGGGCGACGGCAACATCTTCGGGCAAATGGGAGACAACCAACTCGGCGTTGAGGTGATGGGGCACTCCTACAACGATCGCACGCGCTACTCCGTTTCTCTGCTTAGCTCTAACGATGGCAGTGTAGGCTTGCCTTACGGCTCCGAATCCTATTCCACATTCATTACCGGCAGTCAGGCGTTCGATGCCGGCAAGCTCGGCGTGCAACGCCTCGGCTTTTACCTCATGGCGGGCGAAGCCCCAACCAGCTTTCTCACCAACATGGGGGCGCCGATCGGCGGTTCAGGAACAGGAAACAAGGGTTACAGTCGCGAAGGCTTCGTCGGACAGTTTTACTTCGGCCAGCATGTTGACCTCACGGTCGTCACTCAACACGGATCGGACAGCGCATGGTTCGGCCAAGGCTACGGCGACTACATCGATGGCTATGCGTCTAATCCGAGTTCCCCTCCCCTTTGCTACGCCAACACCCCAACTGGGGCGGTGCAGCAGTTCTGCAATAACACGCCGGGAACGCAGCTCCAACAGGGCGCGCGCAACCCGACCTGGAATGGTGTTCTTCTCGAACCTCACTATGTGTTCAGTCCGCAAATGATCCTGATCGGTCGCTATGAAACGATCAGGATGTCGCAGCAGTCGAACGGGCCGGGAACCGTAACTCCGGCTGCTTCCAACTTCGGCAATGTCACCAGCTATACCATTGGCTATCGCTACAACCCGTTTATGACCAGTCGGGCCGGTTTTGCCTGGCACACCGAGTACAACTGGTTTCACCAGGATGGAACTTCACCTCTGGGCACAAACCTGACCAGCAGCGAGTTGTTGATGGGATTTGACTTCGACTTCTAAACACCAGGATGGCCCGCCGGCGAACTCGATTTGCCGGCGCTGACTTCGATTAAGGGTGCTGATTATGAACAGATTGAAGCCAATGCGTTTTATCGGCGCGATTCTTTTCACTGCGATCCTGGGACTGGTCTTCGCCACCGGGTTCGCCGCTCGGGCCTCCGCCCAGGAGGCGCCCGATGTAGGGCCGACGCCGCGTCTCGTGCTCAAGCCCATGGAGAGCCACATCGGGAATATCACCGGGCATGCCGAAGCCGCGAAGTCCGACTACCGCCGCTATTGCGCCGGCTGTCACGGGGATCTGGGCGATGCCAATGGTGAGAACGCGGTTTGGCTGGATCCGAAGCCACGCGACTTCACGATCGCGACTTTCAAGTGCCGGTCCACCCTGACCGGCACGCTGCCCACCGATGAAGATCTCTTCAACACCATCGGACGCGGCCTCACCAACTCCAACATGCCGATCTGGAATACCTTCACCAAGCAACAACGCGCCGACTTAGTGGCTTATATCAAGATCTTCTCGCCCCGTTGGGAAAAGGAAAAAGCCGGCGACCCGGTCAAAGTTCCCGCCGAGCCCCCGGTTACGCTCGACAGCATTGCCCACGGCAAATTGTTGTTCACCAAGCTGGAATGCTGGAAGTGTCATGGTCCGGCGGGGAAGGGAGACGGTCCGTCCGCCGGAACCCTCACCGACAGCAAAGACAATCCGATTCGTCCCTACAATTTTGCCTTGGGCAAAGACGACTCGCGCTTCAAATGCGGCAACACTAACGAGGATATCTACAAGATCTTCATGACCGGCGTGGACGGCACGCCCATGCCTTCCTTCGCTGACGTGATTCAGCCCAACGACGCCTGGGATCTCGTCCATTTCCTGCGTACGTTGCAGATCAGCCGTCACGGCAAGGAGAACGAAGTTCTGTCGGCTGCGCACGGAGTTATCCCCCCGTACGTGGATAAAAACCCGGCGCCAGCAGCCGCCCCGGCCGATAATAAGTCGCCCGGTGGCGGCCAGTAAATGAATATACTCGGTAAATGTATACTCAAAAACCCGAGGAGGGAGTACTTAAATGCGCACTAAGCAAACACAGCTAGCTCTTTTGACGTTGCTCGTCTGTTCGTCCCTGATGTTCGCTGGAACGGTTAGCGGCAAGGTGACCTACACGGGCACGCCCGCCAAACAAAAACCCATCGATATGTCCAAAGAACCGAGCTGCGCCAAACAGCATGCCACACCCGTGACTGTCGAATCGGTTGTGACCGGGCCCAACAACGCATTGGATAACGTGGTGGTGTACGTTTCGTCCGGGGCCCCCGACGATGGTCAGGTTCCGGCGCAGGCCGTCACCTTCGAGCAGAAAGGCTGCCAGTATATTCCGCACGTTCTGGTCATGCACACCAACCAGGAACTCAAGATCATCAATAGCGATCAAACGTCGCACAACATTCACCCGCTGGCCAAAGTGAACCGCGAGTGGAACAAATCGCAGCCGCCCGGCACGCCGCCCATTTCCGAGAAATACGACAAGCCCGAATTCATCTCGGTGAAGTGCAATGTCCATCCCTGGATGCACGGCGAATTCGCAGTGCTCAGTACGAATCACTACGACGTAAGCAAGGGGGGAGGCGACTTCAAACTGCCGAACCTGCCTCCCGGCAAGTACACCATCACCGCCTGGCATGAGGACTACGGCACTCAGACTGCCGATGTCACCATCACCGGCAACGAAACCAAAGACGTGAACTTCACCTTCAAGGCGAAGGCATACTGACCTAACCACGGCGGCGGAGATGAATTTCTCCGCCGAGTGCGTACCTAAAGTGGGGAAAACGCGAGAATGGACGTAGGTCAGAACCCGCACTCCGCCGGTAGCGCGGATATTGACTTTACAAATCTTCACCCTCGGCACAGAGTTTTGCGCCAGAAGGACTGGCCAGCGCAGATAGCGCGTCCAGCTTGGCGTACAGCGGGTTGATGGTAGACGAGCTTAAGCGCCAAATCCGGGCAGGAAACAGGGAGGGCATATGGAAACTGCAATCGGGGTATTTACCTCGCGTGATCACGCGGAGGGGGCGGTCAAGGAGCTGCGGGAGCGGGGTGTGCCGGAGGGATCCATCGTTTTCCTAACTCGGTCCGAAAGCGACGCCAAGAACCTCGCAAAAGAGTTCGGCGCATATGTGGGAGGCTTCGTGGGGGGAGCCGCCGGGATGACAACCGGGGTTGTGGCTGCAACGCTGCTTCTTCCTGGGATCGGGACGGTATTCGCGCTGGGGTTCGGCGCCGCCGCTTTGCTCGGGGTTGCGGGTGCGGGCGCGGGTGCCACCGTCGGCTCGGCGGCAGCACACGACGCGGACGCGCCGCAACCGACAACGGCTGAAAAGTCCTCTGAGGACGTCGCGTTCTTCCGGGAAGTACTCAAAGAAGGGCGTTCGCTGATTGTGGTTCGGACAGAGTCAAAGGAACTTGCGACTTCAGCGTGCGCCGTTCTTGACCGGCTGGGCATCGGAATGGAAGGAAAGACCCCGGTCAAGATGCAAACCGCCACCCGGCAGGTGGGCCGGGTAACCGTCGTTGACATCAGCGGAAGAATTACGCTGGGCGAGGGAAATGTCATTCTTCGCGAGATTGTTCGAGATCTGGCGGAAAAAGGCGCCAAGGCGATCGTGCTGAACCTGGGCGAAGTTCAGTACATAGACAGTTCTGGAATCGGGGAATTGGTCAAGGCTCACACCACGATTCGGAACCAGGGTGGGCAATTGAAACTGACCAATTTGAATAAGCGAGTACATGATTTGCTCCAGCTGACCCGGCTGTCCGCCGTTTTCGATATTCAAAAGGATGAGACGAGCGCGATCAAGTCCTTTGGCGGCTCGTCACAAGTGGTGGCATAGCGCATCAGCTTCGCGAGGCGTTTATCGTTATGTCCTCCGCGGGGAGGGCGAGTAATCACTCTTGAAACAGACTCATGAAGCCGGGCTGTAACCGGTCAAGGCGAGGGCATCATGGCGAAATTCTTTGCGGTCACCATCATCGTAATCGCGATCCTTTCCGCGATTCCCATCCTGCGACACACCTGGGTGGCGCCAGAGGACATCTCGACTCATGGAGCTCTGATCGATGATCAGATGTCGGAAACCATGGCGGAGGCTGGAATCTCCTTCCTCGCCGCACAGTTCATTTTGGCTATTTTCATCTGGAAGTACTCAAACCCTGGCCCGGGTGCAAAGATTAAGTCTTTTCCCGGCGGCGCCAAGGGTTTGGTGATTGCTGCCTTGCTGGTCGTTGGCATAGAAGTCATGGCCCTTGGAATCTTCGGAGTGAAGGCATGGGCTAATGTGTATCTCAGTCCGCCGTCGGCCAACGCCATGCCGATCCAGGTCCAAGCCGGACAGTTCGCTTTCTATTTCCGCTACCCCGGTCCCGATGGAAAGCTCGGCCCCATTCACCCCGAGCTCATTAACGAGGGATCGCAGAATTTCTATGGTCTCGACCCCGAGCATGATCCGGATTCCAGAGACGACATCGTGACCGCCGAGATGGCTATCCCCGTGAACAAGGAAATCCATCTGCTCATGCATGCGAAGGATGTTGGACATTCCTTTTATGTGCGGGAGTTGCGGGTGCAACAGGATTTTGTTCCCGGGTTGGATGTTTCTCTGCACTTCACGGCAACTAAGGTCGGCAAGTACGAAATTGTCTGCACCCAGCTTTGTGGCCTGGGACATTACAACATGAAGGCATACCTCGATGTAATGTCCCAGGCAGACTTCGATGATTGGCTGAAGAAGGAAGCGGCAATGCAGTAGCTCTTCCCGTCCGCGCTCACGCGCGAGTGGATCGAGACAACTCTTTTGAGGTGAGGATATGCACGACGTAGCAGCGCACGCGGCGCACCACGCTCCTCCGACAAGCTTCATTCGGAAGCACGTCTTCAGTCTCGACCATAAGGTGATCGGCAAGCAGTATTACGCGTTGGCCCTGATCGCCGCTCTGGTTGGAATGGTGCTTTCCTGGTTCATGCGGATCCACCTGGCGTGGAACAACGCCGCGATCCCCGGCCTGCAATTGCTTTCGCCGAACGGTGCTCCCGGCGGGGTGATGACGCCGGAGTACTACCTGCAATTGATGACCATGCATGGCACGATCATGGTCTTTTTTGTGCTCACGACCGCGCCTTTCGCGGCCTTCGGTAACTTCTTCCTGCCGATCCAAGTCGGCGCGGAGGACATGCCCTTCCCGCACTTCAACATGATGTCGTTCTGGGTCACATTCGTGGCCTTCCTGGTCCTGATGTCGTCATTCTTCGTGGGCGATGGACCGACCCTGGGTGGCTGGACCCAATACGCGCCGCTCAATGCGGTGGGTCCGGTTGGGGGTCCTGGTCAAGGGGCGGGTGTGGTCCTTTGGGCAATTTCCATTGCTCTGTTTTGTGTTGGCCAGTTGTTGGGCGCACTGAACTTCATCCCCACCACGCTCGATCTCCGGGTCAAAGGGATGAGCCTCATGCGTCTGCCACTCAGCGCTTGGGGATGGTTCATTACCTCGTGCATGGGACTTACAGCATTTGCCGTGTTAATGCCGGCATGTATCCTGGTCATTCTGGATCACGTGGCCGGTACCAGCTTCTTTGTCGCATCGAATCTGGTGATGAATGACCAAATGCTGCCGCACTCCGGAGGATCGACACTCCTATGGCAGCACCTGTTCTGGTTCTTCGGGCATCCTGAGGTCTACATCGCGATCCTACCCGGTATCGGCATCGTTTCCCATATCCTGATCACCAACATGCGCAAGCCGATGCTGAGCCAAAGAGTGCTCATCTATTCCATGGGAGCGCTTGCCCTCCTCAGCTACATGGTCTATGGGCATCACATGTTTGTCAGCGGGATGAATCCGTTCTCCTCGCTGGCGTTCTCTTTCCCCACGCTGGTGATAACCATCCCGTCCACCATCGTGGTGCTGGTGTGGACTTTCAGTTTGTATGGTTCCAAGCTGCGCATCAACTCGGCTTCCCTGTTTGCCTTGGGCTTTATTTCGATGTTCGTCAGCGGTGGCGTGAGCGGATTCTTCCTGGCTCAGCCCTCCATCGATATCATGCTCCATGCGACTTACTTCGTGGTGGGCCATTTCCACCTGGTGATGGGCGTCGCGGCCATGTTCGGTATCTTCGCTGGAACTTACTTCTGGTTCCCCAAGATGGCCGGACGAATGATGAACGAGACTTTAGGGAAAATTCATTTCTGGCTCAGCTTCGTGGGCGCGTATTGCATCTTTATGCCATTCCATTACCTGGGAATGGCCGGAAATGTGCGCCGCTACTCGACCTTCGTGGATGACTTCCTGCAGCCGCTGATCCCGGTGCACCGCTTCATCACCATCGCTGCCCTCATCACAGGCGCTGCCCAGTTGGTTTTTCTCTACAACCTGATTCACAGCCGGTTCTGGGGCGCGCCCGCGCCAGATAATCCGTGGGAGGCCACTTCGCTGGAGTGGAGCACGGCTACGCCGCCACCTTGGGACAATTTTGGCGGTAAGCATCCGGTGGTTTACCACGATCCCTATCAATACGGCGTGCAGAGTTCGGTGGGTGACTACGTCATGCAAGCTTCGCCGGAGCAAGTTAAGACGGAACACGAAGAGAAGTAACTCGCAAGACTAACTCAGGAAGATCACTGGCATCTGGAGGGGAGTTTAGTGCGTTATGGCAACTACGGTACATGAACCGCCGCAAATCGATCCGCACCGCTTGCCGGATCAAGGGCACTCGGGGAACTTTGGTTGGCGGAACTTGGTTCCGGCGGATGGTGACCTGCGTGTGGCGCTCGACTACTCGCCGCCGCCGTCCTCGACTGGCATCTGGGTAGTGCTTTTCGCCATTACGATGATGTTTGCCGCGTTCACCAGCGCCCTGATCGTTCGCAAAGGATCATCGCTGGACTGGCAGACCTTCACGTTGCCGTCGATCCTCTACTTCAACACCCTGCTGCTCCTCGCCAGCAGCGTTACCCTGGAAGTCTCGCGCCGCCGCGTCGCTACTTTCATGGGCGGTCTGAAAAGTCAGGTTGAGAGCCCGGTACGCTGGCTGTACATAACCTTATTTCTCGGCCTGCTTTTTGTGGCTGGTCAGTACGCCGCGTGGTCGCAGTTGAGCGCCCAGGGACTCTACCTGGCCACGAATCCAAGCAGTTCTTTTTTCTATGTGCTGACAGCCACACATGCACTGCACGTACTGGGCGGTCTGGGCGGGCTCATCTATGTGATTCGCAAGCTGAATAAGTCGGCCCTGCGACGGAACACGCTCGATGCGACAGCGCGCTACTGGCATTTCATGGACGTTCTTTGGCTGTACCTGATTTTGCTGCTTTGGATCAAACTCTAACCGACTCGACCATTAGGAGGCGCCGTGAGCCAAGCGGATTTGACCATGGAAGGACACTCGACAGGCCTGACGGTAGGACCGGCATTTTCGATTCCTACAAAAAAGCTGGCGATGTGGCTGTTCATTATCGCCGACACCATGACTTTTGCCGCGTGCCTGGTGGCCTATGGATTCGTGCGCAATGGAACTCCCAACTGGCCCAGACCGTTTCCCGGCATCACGAACGTCGCGCTGATGACGTTCGTTCTGCTCACCAGCAGCTTGACCATGTTGTTCGGACTGCGATCGGCGCGGGCGGGCGACAAAGCCGCTGCGTTCCGTTGGACCATGATTACAGCGGCTTTGGGTTTTGCTTTCGCCCTGCTGCATGTTCGTGAATGGCTGGAGCTCATTGACCAAGGCATGACGCTCTTTAAGAATCCGTGGGGGACCGGATTGTTCGGGGCGTCATTTTTCAGCATCACAGGCTTGCACCTCACCCACGTTACCTGCGGCGTAATCGCCTTAATCGCTGTGGGTGTGCGCTACAAGGGCGGCCGCTACAACGCGGATGATATCGAGATTTTGGGCCTTTACTGGCACTTCGTGGATCTGGTTTGGATGTTCGTCGTACCGTTGGTCTACCTTTTGAACCTCGCCCACTAGATCAAAGAAAGCTTGGGAGCAGAATGCTATGACAACAGCGGAAGAGCACAAGAGTAACGGAATCGGGAAGGATCTGGCCATCTATGTCTGCCTGTTGATTTTGGCAGGCTTGCAATTCGTCATTGCCTATCAGAAAATTGACGCATCGCAAATGTTCTGGCGCATGCTGACGGTCGCCTGCGTCGAGGCGGGGCTGGCAGCGCTGTTCTTCATGCATCTTTGGACGGAAAAGCGGGTCTTTCTGCTGTTTGTCGCCATCTTTACGATTTCCGTCCTGCTCGGGATGCAATATGGGTGGACCGACAGCTTCCGGATGGTTTCCGGCGCGCCATTTTCAAAATGACTCATGCAAGGGAAAGGCGCGAGTTGAGAGGCGAGATGTTAAGAGGACAGATGTTAAGAGGAAAGATGAGCGTCGAGAGACCGTTCCTGCTTATTGGTATTGCGCTGGTTGCACTGGCCTTGCTCGCCGCCCCTCCCCCGGCCTTCTCCCAGAGCTGCTCGCTCTGCTATACGCAGGCTGCCTCCGCCGGTGCTCGAATGATTCAGGCCTTGCGCAGTGGGATTCTGATTCTTGTCGTCCCTCCCACGTTCATGTCGGTTGGCATGATTTTCATTGTGTATCGAAAACGCAATCAGTTCAGACAAGCCGATGACGCGCCTGACTCTGACCGCAAGTGGTAGCCGGAGAGAATGACAACCAATCACGTCCCTGTGAATTCTTCGGGCAGGTAGTCATCTGGAAGTCTTCAGGCGGGCGATTTGCAATTGCTCAAGGACAGTTGCTGGGGGCAGCATAGCCGGCAAACCGGGCCTTGATCCAACTGATCTGGTCTGCGACCGACGCTCCCATCACGCCGCTGGCATCGAGATCCGGATACTTCAAAAAAAGGATTCGGTCCCCTTGCTTGCACATGTGGGCCACGGTTGTTCCCGACATTTCCGTCGGTATAGCAACGTCCGCCCCGCCACTGACCACGAGGAGCGGGCTGTGGGCCCGCTTTTGACCGGGAGTGTTCCTGCTGAAAAATTCCTTTACGAACCGATTGTTCTCCCAACCAGGTTTGAGCATTGCGTTTGTGAACTCCGGCTCTGTTTCTCCTCCACAGGTCTGCGCGACACGCTGGTACGCAGGAAGCGCCTTGTCTTTCAGCATGTCGCTCACCTGGAACTCCGGATAAAGCGCTTTGACGGTGGATGCCAGGACTAAGACTAGCAACATGCGATTGGACGAAGACGAACCCTGCGCGAAGTGCTCGTAGGCCTGCTGCGCGTCCGCCACACCCGAAGTGGCGACGCTGCCGAGATAGTTGGGATCGCGTACGTCGCTCTCCGCCACCGCGACCGCCGCCAGACCTCCCTGGAAAGGTCCCAAAGCGATCCATTTAGGCCCGATCTGGGTCACAGCCGCGCGCGCCGCCGGAACCGAATAGATGACGTCCAACGCGTTCGACTGCATGTCCAGCACCGCGTTGCCGGAATCGGCCCCCAACCCGGAATAGTCGGTCGCAACCACCGCATAGCCGAGATTGGCGTACATCGCGAGGATCGGCCCAGCGCCGAGATTTTTCATCAGTGAGGGAGCGCACTGTCGCGCCGCTCCCCTGAACTCGTGAGCCCAGGCAATCACCGGCCATCCGCTTGCCGGAGGCTTGCCATCCGGAACCAGCACCACAGCCGAGACGGGCACGTCTTCTCCGTTCGCGGTTCGGGAGTGATAAAGAACCCGCAATGCGGACACTTCAAACGGAAGGTTGTATTCGTCGATCGGTTCCGAGCGTATCAGTTCTCCAGGCTTGCCCGGGCGCAGCGGATGTGGCGTGTCATAAAAGCTCGTCAGCGGAAGTGTATGGGGTGGCCGGAATCCTTTGGCTGGCGTTGCGGTCTGAGCTTGGGCAAATTCTGGATTTCCAGGCAGCCCAGCCAAAATCAGAGAAACGGCGGCGACCGCCGTGAGAAACATTCGCGCATTGCGACTTGATGACCGGAACAAGCGAGGCTTTGTCATGTTGTCAGTAGGGGATGGTACCACCTTAAGATTCCGAGAGGCCGCAACCGCCGCGCAGCGGCCGCTATTTTGCTGCTTGTCCTTGCATGATAAAAGCGGGATCATCCTCGTGCTCATCTTCCCGCCCATGGGCATCTGCATCGGCTTGATGGTCATGTCTTACAAGAAGCGCAACCAGTTTGGCGAGCAAAGTAACTCTGAACCCAAGTCCGACCGTAGCTCCGACCTGGGATGGTAACGGCTTTTCACTGATCTTTAATTCACGGACTCCCGTTCCCATAGTCCCGTGGCCTCGTATTGGGGTCGTCCTCTTTGTAAAAGGCGCGACTTCAGCCCGAAGTGCTTGCCCAGAGCGGGATTTCATCCATAAATGGGAATTGTGTGCCAGTGAACAAGCCCCTCCCGCAGGAACCGCTTGATGTCCAACTTACAAGTGATAGAATCACTTCATGCCAAAAACACTAATTCAGTCCGTGGTCAAACAACTCCAACAGGAACGTGCGCGACTTGAAAATGAGCTCCACCGCGTAACCGCTGCCCTAAGTACCTTCGGGAAATTCTTCCTGCAAGGGAGCAAGCGTGGGCCAGTCGCAACACACAAGAAACGAACGATTTCAGCGGCAGGACGCAAGAGAATAGCAGCAGCGCAGAGGGCACGATGGGCAAGGGTTAGGGCGGCCAAGAAATAAGTACGCCGATCTTCCGCCCACGATGCGGAAAAGCGGATACATCCGCCCAGATGCCAGCGTGGGGGCTTCAGTTCGCGAGGTCCCTCACCACTGCCCCCACAAACCGTGTAAACTCCTGGACGTCCTCGTCGGTCGTGTCGAACGAGCACATCCACCGCACCACCGACTCCTCTTCGCTCCACACATAGAAGAAGTAGCGCTCCTGTATCTTCTGAATCGCCTCCCGAGGAATTTGCGCAAACACCCCGTTCGCCTCCACTGGATACACAATCTTGACTCGCGGAATCTTCTTCACTTCCTGTTCCAGCAGTCGCGCCATGCGGTTCGCGTGCTCCGCATTCCGCCGCCAAAGATCGTCCGTCAGCAGCGCCTCCATCTGCACCGACATGTAGCGCATCTTCGATGCCAACTGCATCCCCTGCTTGCGCACAAACAAGAAATCCTCCGCCAGTTCCGGGCGAAAGAACACCACCGCCTCCACGCCCATCAACCCGTTCTTCGTCCCGCCAAACGAAAGCACATCCACTCCCAAATCGCGCGTCGCCTGCCGCAGGGTCAGTTGCTGCGCCGCCACGGCGTTTGAAATCCGCGCCCCGTCTATGTGCAGGAACATTTTCCGCTCGTGGGCAAACCGCGCCAGCGCCTCGATTTCTGCCGGCTTGTACACTGTGCCCATCTCGGTCGATTGCGTAATCGAAATCACCCGCGGCTGCACGTGATGCTGGTCTCCAATTCCGTGATACGCATGCGCCACCGTTTCCACCGTCAGCTTCCCATCCGGCGCTGCCAGAGGCACCAGCTTGCAGCCCGTAAACTTTTCCGGCGCGCCACATTCATCCGTGTAAATGTGAGACAGCTCGGGACACAGCACCGCATGAAACGGCCGCGTCAGCGCCTGCAAACTCAGCACATTCGCCGCCGTCCCGTTGAAAACGAAGAAGACCGCCACATCGGCTCCAAACTGCTCCCGGAATTTTCGCACCGCCGATTCCGTGTGCGGATCATCTCCATACCCCACCACATGCCCATGGTTAGCGCGCCGTATCGCCTCCAGCACCTCGGGATGCACCACCGCATTGTTATCGCTCGCAAAACTTCGGTTCGGTTTCATGACAAAACAATTTAGCAGAAGCGAAAATTCTTCGGAGTCTTATCCCCTTACGATGAATCCATTAATGTTCTAGTATTGCTGGTTCGCATCTCCGGAACAAGGCGCCGGAAATCTGCCGTGTGATCGCTGGGGCTAGGCCCAGCGGTGCTCTTCTTTTCTCTCTGCAGGTTGAGTACTTTTATTAAGAGCAACGATTATGTCTCGATTCTTCGCAAAAATACCATCTCTGATTCTGCCCGGCACCGTTCTCGCCGTGCTCCTTTTCGCTACCGCCTGCGGCAAAGGCAAAGAAGCCAAGGCTGCCGCCCCGCAAGCCATGCCGGTCAAAGTCCTAACGGCCAAAGCCCAAAGAGTCGACGACACCACCGACTACGTCGCCACCTTGAAATCCCGCGACTCCGCCGTGGTTATGCCGCAGGTCGAAGGCATCATTACGCAGATTTTCGTCCACTCCGGCGAACTGGTTGCCTCCGGGGCTCCCATGATGCAGATCGATCCCGCCAAGCAGCAGGCCACGGTCAAAAGCCAGGATGACGCCCGCGCTGCCCAGGTTGCCCAGGTCAAATGGGCGCAGCAGAATTACGAGCGCGTCAACGGCCTCGCCAACGCCGGCGTAGTCAGTAAGCAGGATCTCGACCAGGCGCGCGCAACCATCGACGCTGCCCAAGCGCAACTGCACTCGCTCGAAGCTCAGGTCCGCGAGCAGCAGGTCCAGTTGCACTACTACAAAGTGGTTGCCCCGCGTGCCGGCATCGTCGGTGATGTTCCCGTCCGCGTTGGCGACCGCGTCGTCACCACCACCACGCTCGGCACGGTCGACCGTCCCGGCAGCCTGGAAGCTTACATCTATGTTCCCATCGAGAAATCTGCCCAGCTGAAGATGAATCTTCCCGTCCAGATCGTCGACGGTTCAGGAAACTCGCTCGCCGGCAGTCGCATCACGTTCATCTCGCCACAGGTGGACACCTCGACGCAGACCGTGCTCGTCAAAGCCCAGTTCGCCAGAGCGACGCTCGCAAACTCGAACGACAGCCTGCGCACCGCCCAGGCCATCCGCGCCCGCGTGGTCTGGGGCAGCCAGGAAAGGCCGGTGGTTCCGGTCATAGCGGTGTCGCGAATCGGCGGCCCCTATTTCGCTTTCGTCGCTGAGTCTGACCAGAAAGGTGGATACGTGGTCCGCCAGAAGCCGCTCCAGATCGGCCAAATCGTCGGCAACGACTATGTCGTGCTCGACGGCGTAAAATCGGGGGACAAGGTAGTCGTCTCCGGCACCCAGTTTTTAATCGATGGCGTACCCGTAGTCCCGCAGGAAAGCAGCAGCTAGGCATCGGGTGATCGGATCATCGGGTCATCTACTGAACTTCCGATCACCCGATGGCCCGATCACCCGACGTCTTTCTCCACAACGAACACTTATGGTCGACTTTTTTATTCATCGCCCCGTATTCTCCACCGTCTGCGCCCTGCTCATTATTCTTGCGGGCGCCGTCTGCATCCCTACGCTGCCCATCGCACAATTTCCGAATCTCGCGCCTCCGCAGGTCGCTGTCACCGCCGTCTATACCGGGGCCAGCGCCCAGACCGTCGAGTCCGCCGTTACCACGCCGCTCGAGCAGCAGGTCAACGGCGCTGAAGGCATGAAGTACATCACCTCCTCCAGCGACAACAACGGCATCAGCCAGATCACCGCCACTTTCGATCTCAACCGCGATCCCGACCTCGCCGCCGTCGACATCGAGAACCGCGTCAACACTGCTTCCGGACGTCTCCCCACTGCGGTCAAGCAAGTCGGAGTCACCGTCGCCAAGACCTCGCAGAACTTCGTCTTCGGCGTCGCCGTCTTCTCGCCCGACGGCCGCTACTCCACGCTCTTCATGAGCAATTATCTTGATGTCTACGTCCGCGACAGCCTGAAACGTGTTCCCGGCGTGGCCGACGTCCTCATCTTCGGCGAACGCAAATACTCCATGCGCCTGTGGCTCGATCCCTGCGCATGGCCAGCCGCGCCCTCACCGCCGACGATGTGGTCAGCGCTCTCCAGGAGCAGAACGTCGAAGTCGCCGCCGGGCAAGTCGGTTCCCAGCCCGCACTTCCCGGCCAGCAGTTCCAGATCAGCGTCCGCGCCGTCGGGCGTCTTTCTGAATCCAGCCAGTTCGAGGACATCATCCTCAAGAGCAATGCCGATGGCACTCTCGTCCGCCTGCGCGAT
>CZKY01000030.1_pt1 | contig 66237 bp, 54 predicted proteins | sample 2454881 | NCBI WGS metagenome assembly CZKY01 (sample SAMEA3539301, study PRJEB10725) | soil metagenome | biome: tundra; feature: field; material: soil | place: USA | collected 2010-05 | depth 0.15 m | reverse complement strand
TCCCACGGGCAGCTTGAACACCGCGCGCCTCTATCACACGGCAACGCTGCTGAACAATGGCATGGTGCTGATTGCGGGAGGCTCCGATAATAACGGCGACATCTTAGCCAGTGCCGAGCTGTACAATCCCGCGACCGGAACCTTCACCCCCACCGGCAGCCTGAATACCGCGCGCGAACTCCACACGGCGACGGCGAATAACGGAATGGTGCTCATTGCAGGAGGCAATGGCTCCAACGGCGCCCTGGCCAGTGCCGAGCTGTACAATTCCACGACCGGAACCTTCACCCCCACCGGCAGCCTGAACACCGCGCGCCTCTATCACACGGCAACATTGCTGAACAATGGCATGGTGCTGATTGCGGGCGGCTCCGACAATAGTGGCAATAGCTCAGCTAGTGCCGAGTTGTACAATCCCGCGACCGCGACCTTCGCCCCTACCCTCAGCCTGAACACCGCGCGCTACAGGCACACGGCGACGCTGCTCAACAGCGGCATGGTGCTGATTGCGGGAGGCCAGGACTCCAGTGGCAACGCCTTAGCCAGTGCGGAGCTGTACAATCCCGCGACCGGGACCTTCACCGCCAACGTCAGCCTGAACACCGCGCGTATCCTCCACACGGCGACGCTGCTGAACAACGGAACGGATCTGATTGCCGGCGGCTACGGCTCGAGCGGTTACCTAACCAACGCGGAGCTGAACAATCCCGCAACCGGGACCTTCGCCCCCACCGGCAGCCTGAACACTGCGCGCTACTTGCACACGGCGTCGCTGCTGAGCAACGGAATGGATCTGGTTGCAGGTGGCTATAACTCCAGCGGTTACTTGGCCAGTGCCGAGCTGTACGAACCGGCCACGCTGACTCCGCCGAACCTCGTTTCCATCGCGCTGAGTCCGGCCAGCCCGACGGTTCCTCTCGACACCGCGCAGCAGTTCATCGCCACGGGCACCTTCAGCGATGGCAGCACCGAGCAGCTTGCTTCGGTGACCTGGAGTTCCTCAAACACCGCGGCCGTCAGCATCACCGATGATGCCAGCAACCTGGGTGCGGCTTATGCCCTGGGCCCGGGCGGGGCGACGGTGAGTGCGTGCGCCGGCTCGGTGTGCGGTTCCACAACGCTGACGGTTGGGCTGGCGGCGCTGGTATCCATCGCGGTCACACCGGCAAACGGGACGGTTACGGCCGGCCTGCCGCTGCAGTTTTATGCCACGGGGACATACAGCGATGCCAGCACGCAGGATTTGACCTCGTCGGTGACGTGGACTTCGTCGGCGCCTCCGGTCGCGACGATCAATGCTGCGGGCCTGGCCAGCGGCTTAATTGTGGGCAGCACGACGATCGCGGCTGCTTCGGGCAGCGTACCGGGCACGGCCACGCTGACGGTGACCTCACCGGTTCTCGCCTCGATTACCGTGATGCCCGCTAATCCTTCGATTGCTGCAGGGGACACGCAGCAGTTCACGGCCACTGGAACGTACAGCGACGGGAGCACGCAGAATCTGACGAACACAGCGACGTGGAGTTCATCCGGGTCGGCAATCGCCAGTGTGAGCCCAACCGGTGCGGCGGTTGCCAACGCAGTCGGAACGGCCACGATCAGCGCGACCTCCGGATCCCTGACCGGATCCGCGAACCTGACCGTGACTCCTCCTGCCGTAATCGCCTTGAACATCGTCCCCGCAACATTATCCATGGTCCTGGAAAGTAGCCGTCAGCTCCAAGCGATCGCAACGTTGAGCGATGGAACAACCCAGGACATGACCGGAACGGTAGCGTGGAGTTCGATGCAGCCAGGCATCGCTAGCGTGAGCAACCGCGGACTGGCGATTGCTCAGCATGTGGGCTCGACGACGATCCTTGCACAGAGCAATGGTCTGACGGGATCGGCTGATCTCACCGTAGTGCCACTCGTCGCCGTGAGCTACTTCAGTCGTATCAATGCTGTAAATTCAGGTATTGACGGCACCATTCGGCTTACCAATCCGGGTCTTACCGGGGACCTGTGCGCGATGGTGTACGTATTCGACGAGAATCAGGAATTGAACGAATGCTGTGGATGCAAGGTATCGGACAGTGGGTTGCTGACTCTCTCCTTGCTCAACGATCTCACGGCAAATACTCTGACCGGGAAAAAACCTCGAGCGGGAGAAATCAAGGTCGTGCCCTCCGACCCCGCGCAGAATCCACAATGTGATCCCGCCTCTTCAGCCCCGACGGGCGCAATCCAGGGATGGGGGACTAACGCTCAAGGCTCAGACAGCACCGCTCAAGTCACGGAAACAGCGTTTGCAATGCTCCCGCTGAGCGATGGGGAAGAGGCGATCCTGGTAAACTTCTGCAGCTTTGTGAAGAAGTTGGGAAGCGGCCAGGGCATCTGTTCCTGCGGAACCGGCAACTAGTAGGAATTCGCGTCCCGAGCAGACTCCCGCGCGGCGCGCATCGCAACGGGATCGTGGGATTCGCATCAGGCATCGCCTTCAGGCGCCGAAAGTGCTGCGCCATGAGCGCGCCTTCACAAACTCCGGGGCACTCGCCACCCTCAAGCACCGAATCTCTCGGCGGCGCGAGCTTTCCCTTTGGCGGCCTCTTCTTCTCGATTCTTCGGCGGTGCGTTCGTATCGAGCGAATGGAGAAGACGAGCCGAGATACCGGCTATTTCATCGACTGCAGCCAGGAACGCGGCTTCGTTCGCCTTCGACGGTTTGTTAAAACCAGTGATTTTTCTCACGAACTGGAGCGAAGCAGCTCGAATCTCTTCGGCAGTGACGGGCGGATCGAAGTTGAAAAGGGGTTTGATATTCCGGCACATTCAGTATGACCTCCCAGTACGACCTCCACGGATCGAGAACTCCCAAGCGGCGTGAGAGACGATAGTTTCCTTTAGGGCAGGCTTGATGGTGGACCAACCCGTGACATTTTCTCATGGGCAAGCCGCCAGCGGGTTTTTGGGAAGGGCACGACTTCAGTCGTGCCGTAAGTGCTGAACGAAAGACGGCTTCAGCCGCTGAGGGCAACGGCTGCGCGCATTCAGACTTCACCAGGGGCTGCTAGTGCCGCGACCGCGTGATTGTTGCTGCTGTCATCCGAGCTTGCTGTTGGAGAGCCGGGCGTCCTCGCCCGGCTGGACGGGCGAGACGCCCGTCCCTCCACCGTATGACTCATCACGCGGTCACGGGTACTCATTGAAGCTATTTATGTACCATGGTACATTAGTACCATGATCACCGAATCGCAGCTCCTTATCGAGCGGGTCCAGACCGGCGTCCGCATGGAAAAACGCCTTCTCAAAGTCCTCAAGGCCTTCGCCGAATATCACGACATGTCCCTGGGCGACCTGCTCGAAGGCATCGTGCTCCACGCCTTCGACGGCAAGACTCCGTTCAGCCGCGCATCGCTCAAGCGCATTCACGACCTGAAAAAGTTCTACGCCCTCGATCTCGATTCCAGCGCCAGCCACCGTCTTACCGAAATTAAGCGGCGCTCGGGGAACAAGACTGTCTCGGAGAAGAAAAAATGACACAAGACCGTTTGCCGACCGCGTTGCGCATCCTCCAATGGGTGCTGGGTCTGGTGATCCTGGAGGAGTCGGCGCGTTTCGCGTTGTCCCCAGGAGCAGCACAGGCGTTCGCCAAAACCGGCCTGCCCAACTTCATTCGCCTTGCCTTGGCATGGGCGGAGATCGCCGCTGCCGTTCTGTTCCTCGTCCCACGCGCCACGGTGGCCGGCGGATGGTTCCTGATCGTCGTGCTCGCCGGAGCGATTGTCCTCCATCTTCTGCATGGCTGGTTCGAAGTAGGAGCGCTGGTGGTTTATGCGGCGGCGGCGTGGGCGGTCATCACGGGGAAGTCCGCGGGGATGTCAGCGCCTGGAGAGACCCGAGCATGACTGGCGAGGAACTGATCAGACAATTCGAGGACGGCGCTACTCCCGCTGACGCTTTCCATCACGCCGACCACGTCCGGCTGGCGTTTGAGTACCTGTGTCGCTACACGGTCCTCGAAGCGCTCGAGAAATTTTCCGCCGCCTTGAAGCGGTTTGCCAAGGCGCAGGGGAAGGCGCAGCTCTATCACGAGACCATTACCTGGGCCTACCTGCTTCTGATTCGCGAGCGCATCGCACGCGCCGGCCGCGCCCAGACCTGGGAAGAATTCGCCGAGCGCAATGCAGATCTGCTCATCTGGAAAGGCGGCGTGCTGGCAACCCTCTACCGTCAAGAGACGCTCGACTCCGACCTCGCCCGCCACACCTTCGTTCTCCCCGATCAGGCCCTGTGATTTACTTCGCATCCTGACACCTGAGACCTGACACCTCACACCCGGCATGTTCATCCGTCCTTGAAGCCGGGCCAGTTCGGCGTTAGTATTTCAATTTCGCTCTTATCGCGATTTGTCGAGGGCTCATGCCGCAAAATTACGTTCCCATCTTCCTGTTCCTCGCCGTCGTCGGCATCCTGATCCCCGTCACGCTGCTAGTCGCCAGAATCATCCGCACGCAAAGTCCCAACCGCGTGAAATTAATGCCTTACGAATGCGGCATCGATCCGTACGACAGCGCGCGCGGACGCTACACCATCCGCTTTTACATCATCGCCATATTGTTCGTGGTCTTCGACGTGGAAACGATTTTCCTGTTTCCCTGGGCCGTGAAGTTCAAGGCCCTCGGCATCTTCGGCCTGATCGAGATGCTGGTCTTTCTCGGCATCCTGATCGTCGGATACGTATGGATCTGGAAGAAGGGCGCGCTCGAATGGGTGTAACTTCGGCGGGTCCCAATCCGGCTGCTTCCGATGAGACCTTCAGCGCGAGCCGCTGGACCAGGGGGAACCTGTGGTTCCCGACGCGCATCGTGGTCAACCCGCTGCGCGTGAGCCGCGTGAAGAGGCGTCTGTTCGGCAGCAGCGAGGAAAGCATTTCGATTTCCCAGGTAGCTTCGGTGAAGATTTCGACGGGAATCCTTTGGTCGGACATTCTGATTGAGTCGACCGGAGGCACCGATCCGATCACCAGTCACGGCCATCGCAAAGCCGACGCGTTGCGCATCCGCGACCTGGTCGAAAGTTTTCAGGCCGCCCGGCGCTAGCAGTCCGTGCCTGTAGAGACGGGGCTTGCCCCGTCTCCGGAGACGCGGCAAGCCGCGTCTCTACGGGAACGGTCAACGTGATGGCGTGCATTGTGATGACCGTCATTGACGGTGACGCAATCAGATGTTAGAAGTGAAAGGTTTCCTGATACTTGCGCGGCTTTTGTAACGATAGACCTTTGCATGGCCGAGGAAGTCAAAACGCCTGCTCCACCACCGCCGCCGGAAGGTGAGAAGAAGCCGACGGCGGAAAAGCCCGCAGCAGCGGCGTCCGCCGAGCCTGCGAAGCCTGCTGCTCCCGCCAAGCCGGCCGCTCCCGCCAAGCCCGCTGGTCCCGTCCCGGTGCCGTGGACCTCGCCGCTGGTTGAAAAATACAAGAGCCAATACGGATCGGGCATCGACGCCCAGACTTATCTTGGCCAAAACTACCTTACCGTTGACCGCTCGCTGATCCCCGACATCCTGCGCCTGCTGCGCGACGAAGAGCAGTTTGACTACTGCGTCGATATCACCGCAGTGCATTATCCGAAGCGTGAAAAGCAATTCGACGTCGTCTGGATTCTTTATTCTTTCCCGCGCAACGAGCGCATGCGCGTGAAAACGCAAATCGTCGACGGCGCTTCGATCGCATCCAGCGTCTCCATTTGGCCCACGGCCAACTGGCTGGAGCGCGAGGTCTACGACATGTTCGGCATCACGTTCGACGGACATCCTGACCTGAAGCGTATCCTGCTGCCCGACGGCTGGAAAGGCTACCCGCTGCGCAAAGATTACGGCATCCTGCAGCAAGACCAAGAATGGGTGCAGATCAATCTCGGAATCGAGAGCGGACAATGAGGGTGCGAACCAGAGCCGCGTTGGTTGTTATCTTCTGGGCGATGAGCCTGGCTTGCGCTCGGCCCCAGAGTACCGAAACTGCCGCATCTCGAGGCAACATCGCACCGCGAGGGTGCGTTTTCATGAAGGAGGTAAATCTATCCTCGAACATTACCGCGCCCAAGGAATTCAATCGGACCCCGAGGATCTTGCCGGCACCCACGAAGTTTGAGAACCCTTTTACGACTCCGGTGAAAGGATCCGTAATCCCCGCTGGCACCGGTTCATCCGAGGCTTCTTTGTTTAAGAGCGTATCCATCGTGCAGCAAGGATCTGCCTATGTCCTGGCTTGCGGAACGATACGTGGAATTGGAACAGCAAGTAATCAATGACCGATCCGCGCTCACAGTCGCCGCTCGACCTCGAAACTCCCGAGAAGCCGTATCTCGATTCGAACGAACTCATCATCAACATGGGACCGCAGCATCCGGCCACGCACGGCGTGCTGCGCGTCATCTTGAAGCTCGACGGCGAAAAAGTTCTCGGCACCGAGTGCGTCATCGGATACCTGCACCGCGGCGTGGAAAAAATCGCCGAGAACCGCACCTACACGATGTTCAATCCCTACGTCGACAGGATGGACTATTGCGCCGCCGTCTCAAATGGGCTGGGGTACTGCGAAGCGGTCGAGAAGTTGATGAATGTGGAGGCGCCGCCGCGCGCACAATACATTCGGGTGATCCTGACCGAACTGAACCGCATCGCCAGCCACCAGCTTTGGCTGGGCACGCACGCGCTCGATATCGGCGCCATGACGCCGCTCTTCTACACGTTCCGAGATCGCGAGGAGATCCTCAAGATTTTCGAAAAGTACTGCGGCGCGCGCCTGACCACGCATGCCTTTCGCATCGGCGGCTGCCAGTATGAGACGTACGCCGGCTTCGAAAAAGAAGTAAAGAATTTCCTGACCTTCTTCGCGCCGAAGATCGACGAATACGAAGCGCTGCTCACCACCAATCGCATTTGGCTGGAGCGCACGAAGAATGTCGGCGTGATCTCGGCCGCCGATTGCGTTGCGCTCGGCGTAACCGGGCCGGTGCTGCGCGCCAGCGGCGTGCGGTGGGATCTGCGCAAAGCCCAGCCCTATGCGGCCTACTCCAACTTTGATTTCGAAATTCCCATCGGCACCAACGGCGACACCTACGACCGGTACCTGGTCCGCATGGAAGAAATGCGCCAGTCGATGCGCATCATTGAGCAAGCCGTCAACGGTATCCCCGAAGGCCCGATCATGGGCAAAGTGCCCAAGGTGATCAAGCCGCCGGTGGGCGAAATCTATCATTCGATCGAAGCGCCGAAAGGCGAGCTCGGATTCTTCATCGTCAGCGACGGCTCGACGCAACCCTACCGCCTGCGCGTGCGCCCGCCATCGTTCGTCAATTTGCAGGCGCTCGACATTATGGTGCGCGGCTTGCTTGTCGCTGACGTGGTCGCCGTCATCGGCACGATTGACATCGTGCTCGGAGAGGTGGACCGCTGATGCCCAGTTTCATCACCTCGTATCTCGGCAGCAAGGTGACGCCCGGCGAAGCGGGGAACCAGTTCTGGGCGCTGATTTATGTGCTCATCATTTTCGCGGGAGTAGCCGTGGCTGTGTTGGCCATGAACTGGATCGAGCGCAAGGCGCTGGCGCACTTCCAGGTTCGCCTCGGCCCCATGCGCGTGGGCCCGCACGGATTGCTGCAGCCCTTCGCCGACGCGCTCAAGCTGATGCTCAAGGAAGACATCATTCCCGCCGAAGCCGACCAGTTCGTTTTCTGGGTCGCGCCGCTGATCGGACTGCTCACGGCGTTCACGGTTTATACCGTGATTCCGTTTGGCCCTTCGCAGGCGGTGAGCGACATGAATATCGGCATCCTGTTTATGCTCGGTGTCTCGTCGCTTGGCGTGCTCGGCATCGTGGTCGCGGGATGGGCCTCGAACTCGCACTATCCGTTGATCGGCGCGCTGCGGTCGAGTGCGCAGATGGTGTCCTATGAAGTCGCGATGGGACTGGCCGTCGTCTCAGCGATCCTGATGACCAGCCTGAACGAGAAAGGCACCGGCACGCTGAGCATGATCGGGATCGTCCAGGCACAGCAGCAGCAGGGCATCTGGTTCATCTTCAAATTCTTTCCGCTCGGACTGCTCGCGTTCGTGATTTTCGCAATCGCCATGATCGCTGAGACCAACCGCGCGCCCTTTGATATGGCCGAAGCGGAATCGGAACTGACGGCCGGATATCACACCGAATACAGCGGGCTGCGCTGGTCGCTGTTCATGCTCGCCGAATATGCGGCCATGATCGCCGTCTCTTCAATCGCCGTCACGCTCTGGCTCGGCGGATGGATGCGTCCGTTCCCGAACCTGCTGCACGCGCCGGCGTGGGACTTTATCTTCTCGCTCTTTCCCGGCCTCACGTTTCTTGGTCTGGCGGCGATTACTTTTCTCGGCGTGGTGCGGATGCCGGCGCATTCCTTCTTCAAGATTCAGCGTATCGGGCTCGCTGTTTTCGCGGCGCTGCTCGGCTTCCTCGCGCTGGTGCTGCTGGTGATCGCGGTCGCAGGCCGTTCCGCGGACACGAGCCTGGCGGCCAGGTTCAACGAAGGCATCGGCTACGTATATTGGTTTGTGCTCAAAGTTGCCGTCTTCATGTATCTGTTCATTTGGTATCGCGCGACGTGGCCGCGTTACCGCTTCGACCAGTTGATGAGGGTGGGATGGAAAGTGCTGCTGCCGATTTCGCTGGGCGTGCTGATGGTGACCGCCATCGTGGGGGTGATCGTTTCATGAACCCCGGAATTAACTCAGCCATCAATGCAGGCATGGCCCCGGTAGCGACGCCGTTCTTCTTTTATATGCTGGCGGGAGCAGCCGTCGTCAGCGGCCTGTTCGTCATCACGCGGCGGAACGCCGTGCATTCCGCGCTTGCGCTGATCGTGACCCTGCTCGCGGTGGCGGGCCTCTACTTGATGTTGTATGCCCCGTTCGTCGCCGGCGTGCAGATCATCGTCTACGCGGGCGGAATCATGGTGCTGTTCCTGTTCGTGATCATGCTGGTAAACATCGAACGCGCGTCGAAAGAGCGGCGGTTCAATCGCATGTGGCCGGTGGGATTGGCGGCGGCGTGCGCGTTGCTGACGTTGTTCGTGTTCGCGTTCGCAAAGGGCAAGGCGCTGTTCCCGGATCGCATGATGTCCCTGCCCGAGTCGTCGAACACGCAGCAGATCGCCACCATGCTCTACGGAGAGGCCGGCAAGATGGGTCAATATACGTTTGCCTTCGAGATCGCCTCGCTCCTGTTGCTGGTGGCGATCCTGGGGGCGGTAATTATGACGAAGAAAAAAATCTAGTCGTTGGTCGTTAGTCGATGGTCGTTCGGGGGTCCGTCGAACGATTCCGACATGCCGAGCGACCAACGACTAACGACTAACGACTAACGACTGAACTTATGGTTCCGATAACCACGCTTCACTATCTCGTCGTTGCGGCGGCACTGTTCGTGCTGGGTGTGATCGGTGTGCTCACCCGCCGCAACGTGGTGATTGTGCTGATGTCGATCGAGCTGATTCTGAATGCGGTGAACCTCAACCTGGTGGCGTTCTCGCGCATGTGGGGAAACCTGCATGGGCAGGTGTTCTCGATCTTTATCACGGTAGATGCCGCCGCCGAAGCCGCCGCGGGCCTCGGCATTTTGATCGCCTTCTTCCGTAATAAAGAGACGGTCAATGTGGATGAGATTGATTTGTTGAAATGGTGAGGGCAGCTATCAGCCATCAGCTCTCAGCTTTCATTTAGAGCCTTGAGCTACGGGCTGCGAGCTACGAGCGGATGACGAATAGCGAACGACGAACGACCGACGACTAACGACATGCTTTTTCTTAACTACATCTGGCTGATCCCGCTCTTCCCGGCCTTCGGGGCCGTGATGATGTTCTTTTTCGGCCGGCGACTGCAGAAGGCCACGGTCAACGCGGTCTGCGTCGGCGTGATCGTCCTCGCGTTCCTGTTTGCCTGGTTCACGGTCGTCGAGTACACGCACTTCGCGCATGGCACGGGACATCCCTTCGAGAAAATTGTGTATACCTGGCTCGGCAGCGGCGACGGCCATCTGAACTTCGTTAAGCGCGACGGGACGCTCGCCTCATTCAACGTCGACGCCGGATTCCTGCTCGATCCGCTCTCTTCCATCTGGCTGCTTTTCGTGACCGGCGTGGGCATGCTGATCCACATTTACTCCGTCGGATACATGGCGCACGAAGGCGGCTATTACCGCTTCTTCGGATACATGAACCTGTTCATGTTTTCGATGCTTACGCTCGTCCTGGCGAATAACTACCTGTTTTTGTTCGTGGGATGGGAAGGCGTCGGCTTGTGCTCGTATCTGCTGATCGGTTTTTACTTTCATCGCAAGTCGGCCAGCGATGCAGCCAACAAGGCGTTCATCGTGAACCGCATCGGTGACGCCGGATTCATTCTCGGCGCACTTACGCTGGCTTGGTATCTGGGCTCGTTTCGTTTCACCGACATCAACACGCTGGCGCGTAGTGGACACTTCGCGATCGGCGATCCCATTCTCACGATCGCAGCGCTGCTGCTGTTCGTCGGAGCCTGCGGCAAGTCGGCGCAGCTTCCTCTCTATGTCTGGCTGCCCGATGCAATGGAAGGTCCTACGCCGGTTTCGGCGCTGATCCACGCCGCGACCATGGTGACGGCGGGCGTGTACATGGTGGCCCGTTCGAATGCCGTGTTCGTGCTGGCGCCGACCGCGATGAAAACCGTCGCCATCATTGGCGCGCTCACTGCCGTGTTCGCCGCGTCCATTGGGCTGGTGCAGAACGACATCAAGCGCGTGCTTGCCTACTCCACCGTTTCGCAACTGGGATACATGTTTCTGGCGCTTGGCGTCGGCGCCTTTGCCGCGGGCGTTTTCCATGTGTTCACGCACGCGTTCTTCAAGGCGCTGCTCTTCCTCGGCTCGGGTTCGGTGATTCACGCTTTGAGCGGCGAGCAGGACATGCGCAACATGGGCGACCTGCGCGGGCGCATCCCCACTACGTTCAAAACGATGTTCATCGCGACGCTGGCGATCGCGGGCATTCCACCCCTGGCAGGCTTCTTTTCGAAAGACGAAATCCTCTGGCAGGCGTGGCGTTCCGCCGAGGGCAGCTTTCCGTATCTCTGGCTGATCGGCTTTGGCACGGCGCTGATGACCGCGTTCTATATGGCTCGGCTCATCTTCCTGACTTTCTATGGGCAGCCACGGATGAGCCATGAAGTCGAGCACCACATTCATGAATCGCCCAAGTCCATGACGGGTCCTCTGGTCGTGTTGGCAATCGGCTCGGTCTGCGCTGGCTGGCTGGGTGTGCCGCCGAGTTTGGGCGGGACCAACGCCTTCGGAAAATTCTTGGAGCCGGTGTTCGCGCACGAGGTTTCCGTCGCTGCGGCTGAGCCGCAGGAGCCCGCTGGCGAAGAACATCGCGGCCTGGAATGGACGCTGATGTTGCTCTCCGTCGGGGCTGCGGTCGTGGGTGGCGGATGGGCCTATCGCCACTACGCGAACGCCAGCAAAGATTACCCCGAACCCATTGCCGTGAAATCTCCGCCACTCTACAAGTTGCTCTACAACAAATGGTTTGTCGACGAGGCCTACGACTACGCCTTCACCGGACGCCGCAAGATTGGCGACATCCGCCTGGGCGCCATGGGCGCGGGCGAAGCGTCATCGTGGTTCGATGCCAAGATCATCGACGGAGCCGTCAACGATGTTGGCTGGGTCACGCGCGCCGTGGCCACGCTTTCGACCTGGTGGGATAAGTGGATCATCGACGGCCTGGGAGTGAACGGCCCGGCGATTCTTGCGCGGATGATCTCTTATCCGACGCGCCTGTTTGAATGGGGACTGGTGCAGTGGTACGCGCTGGTCATGGTCGCGGGGCTGCTTGGATTTGGCGTGTATTACGTGTGGAAGTAAAGCAGCTACTAGCCGCTGGCTCCTAGCTTCTTGCAAGCAAGATCACGCGGTAACGTGGAGCCAGAAGCAGATTGCTAGAAGCCAGTAGCTAGAAGCCAGAAGCTGAAATTATGCAGAGTCACATACTTTCGATCATCCTCTTCACGCCGCTCGTGGGCGCGCTTGTTCTCCTGTTCGTTCCGAAGGAGAACAAAGACGCGATCCGCTGGATTGCGAACATCTTCGCTCTCGGCGGATTCCTGATCTCGCTGCCGCTGGTGCCGATGTTCTGGGCGCAGCGCTTCGAGGTGACCCCAACGCACTTCAAGTTCCTCGAGGGCACGGCCAACAACTGGATCCCCTCGATTGGCGCGGGTTACAACCTCGGCATTGACGGCATCTCGTTCTTGCTGATCATGCTGACCACGCTGCTCGGCTGGATCTCGATTCTCTCTTCGTGGACGGCCATCGAGATCCGGGTGAAGGAATATTACGTCTGGTTCCTGGTGTTGCAGACGGGGATGCTCGGCGTCTTCATGGCGCTCGATTTTTTTCTCTTCTTCGTTTTCTGGGAAGCGATGCTGGTGCCGATGTATCTGCTGATCGGCATCTGGGGCGGACCCAACAAGCTCTACGCCGCGATCAAGTTCTTCCTGTACACACTGCTTGGCTCCGTGCTGATGTTGCTTGGCATCCTGTTCTTGTACTTCCATCACCACACAGTTACTGGCGTTTTCACGTTCAGCATTCCAGAGCTTTATAAGACGGCGCCGCTGATTCCATTCCATTACGCCATCTGGCTCTTCATTGCTTTCTTTATTGGATTTGCCATCAAAGTTCCGATGTTTCCGTTTCACACGTGGCTGCCGGATGCGCACGTGGAAGCGCCCACCGCCGGCTCCGTCATTCTGGCGGGCGTTTTGCTGAAGATGGGAACGTACGGATTCGTGCGCTTCTCGCTGCCGTTCTTTCCCGCGGTCGTGTCGCATCCCAAGGTGCAAAGCTGGATGATCGGGATCTCCCTCGTCGGCATCATCTATGGCGCGCTGGTTTCGCTCATGCAGAAGGACATGAAAAAGCTGGTGGCGTACTCGTCCGTCAGCCACCTGGGCTTCTGCACGCTGGGAATTTTTGTGCTGAATTCGATGGGCTTGTCTGGCTCGGTGCTGCAGCAGATCAATCACGGCATCTCGACCGGTGCACTGTTCTTGATCGTCGGCATTCTGTACGAGCGGCGGCACACGCGCGAGATCGTGGACTATGGCGGCATCTCGAACGTGATGCCGGTCTACGCGACGATCACGATGATCATGTTCCTCTCGTCGATGGGATTGCCGCTGCTGAATGGATTTGTCGGCGAATTCACGATCCTGCAGGGAGCATTCACCGCGAACTGGAAGTGGGCGGCGTGGGCGGCGCCGGGCGTGGTGCTGGCCGCGGCCTATTTGCTCTGGCTCTATCAGCGCGTGTTCTTCGGTACGGTGACGAATCCCAAGAACGAAAAGCTGCACGATCTTACGCCGCGCGAAATCCTCACGTTTGTGCCGCTGATCATCATGGCGTTATGGATCGGGCTTTACCCCAAGCCGTTTTTCCAGATTCTGGAACAGCCGGTCAATCAGATTGTGCAGACGATTCATGACAACTCCAATGTGAATGCGCCGGTGAACGCGCAGGTTGCGCCCGCGCCAGGTCCCCAGGCGACTGTCGTCATCGGACAGAACGTCGCCGGACCGAAAGCCGCCGTACCGAAAGCGAGCAACTAAGTGCGAGGCCTCTCACCAACTGAATACCGGTTGATGTTGCCGATGGTGGAACTTACCATTTTTGCGCTCGGCATTCTCCTGATTGACCTGATGGTTCCGCGGGGATGGAAGTGGATCAACGCCGTGGGCGCCTTTGTGGGCGTGCTGTTTGCGGCTTTGTGCGTATGGAAAATTCAGTCGAAGCTGCCGAGGGGCGCGGCTGGGTTCTATAACTCGCTATTGGTCGATCGCTTCGCTATCTATTTCTGGTATCTATTTCTGGCGGGAGCGGCCATCGCGATCCTGATGTCGGTGCACTATCTCGACGTGGAAGATGAACACCACGGCGAATACTACGCGTTGCTGCTGCTTTCCGTGGTGGGCATGATGTGCATGGCGGCGGGAATCGACATCGTGCTGATCTTCATCGGGCTCGAGCTGATGGCCATTTCCACTTATGTGCTGGTTGGTTTCTTGCGCCGCGACCGGCGCTCGAACGAAGCGGCCTTGAAGTATCTGCTGCTCGGCGCATTTTCGTCCGGCATCTTCGCCTACGGCCTCTCGCTGTTCTACGGACTTTCCGGCAGCACCAACCTGGCGATCATTGCGCGCGCGGTCTCGGCGCAGAATCCGCACAATCCGGTGGTGGTGATCGCGCTGCTGACGACCATGACCGGATTGCTGTTCAAGATCGCGGCCGTTCCATTTCATCAGTGGGCGCCGGACGCATACGAAGGCGCTCCCACCAGCATTACCGGCTTCATGTCGGTGGCGGTGAAAGCGGCGGCGTTTGCGATGCTGCTGCGCATCCTGGTGTTTGGCCTGTTTCCGCTGCGCTCGGTTTACACGCCCGTGATTGTGATCGTCGCCATCGCTACCATGACTGGCGCCAACTTCGCGGCGCTTACGCAAACGAATACCAAACGGCTGCTCGCCTACTCCTCGATTGCGCATGTCGGCTACATGCTGCTGGCGTTTGTGGCCATGGGAACTTCACCAGTTGGCAGCCCTGGCTTTCTCGACGGCTTCAAGGGAATCCTGATCTACCTGCTCGTCTATACGTTCATGAATCTGGGTGCGTTCGCGGTGATCACGTCGTTGCGGCAGCGCAACGTGATTGGCGACGAACTCGACGATATGGCCGGGCTCTACCAGCGCGCGCCGGTCGAGGCCGCGCTGATGCTGCTGTTTCTGCTGTCACTGGCCGGCATTCCGCCCGCCGCCGGTTTCCTGGGCAAGTACTACATTTTCCTCAGCCTGATCGAAAGCGGACACTACGGACTGGCCTCGCTCGGCGTGTTCTACTCGCTGTTCGGACTTTATTACTATCTGAAGATTGTGAACGCCATGTTGATGCGCGCGCCGATGGAGACCGAACGCCTGCCCATCAGCCTAGGAATGCGTTGCGCGCTGGGCGTAACCGCGCTCGCGACGATCGTGATCGGAGTGTATCCCGAGCCGTTTATCCGCAGCGTCAACTGGTCGCTGAATATTGTGCAATCGCCGCATGTGGCGGCGATGTTGAGGTGAGGCTGCGAGCTGCGAGATTCGAGCTTTCGAGCGAACGAAACCGCCGCGTGCCTGGTAGGGCTTCCTTTGTCCGTCTTGTTCATGGCTCATAGCTTGGGCCTCGGCTCAGGTTGCTCGTAGCACGAAGCCCGTAGCACGAAGCCCGTAGCTCGAAGCTGATTTACAATTCCTTCGCATGCCTGAGCGCCCTAATCCCCCGGAGAAGAAAGATCCTCTCGTCCCGCTCGCGCGCTATTCCGAGATCGGGTTCATGATCCCAGCGGCGATCTTGCTGGGCTTCTTTTTAGGCAAGCTCGCCGATTACTGGCTGCACACCAAGTGGCTCTATCTGGTGGGGCTGTTGTTTGGCGCGGTGGTGGGATTTTGGCAGATGATCCGCATGGCCGTGGGCGCTTTCAAAGATAAATGATGAATGAGCCTGAGCATTTCGAGGGGTCCGCGGAAACTCCGCCGGCGGACACCCTTCATGATCGCATGATCTATGAGCGCATCATTCCTCGTGTGCTGCGCAACATGCTGGTGGTGAGCGTTCTGCTGCTTGGGCCGGCGTTCTGGTTTTACGGTTGGGCGGGATCGATTGGGCTTGCCTTCGGGGCCGCGGTTTCCTACGTCAATTTCCGCTCGCTGACGCGCGGCGTCGAAGGGCTTGCCGATCGTATCGTCAACCGAAACAGCCGGGAAAAAGGCGGCCGGATCGTCCTGCGCTTCGTGGTGCGCTACGGGTTGGTGGGAGCTGTTGCCTATGCTATATTCAAGAGTTCTTCGCTGGCGTTTTACGGCTTTTTGTGGGGCTTGTGCGTGCCGGTGGCGGCCCTGATGGCTGAGGCGGCATGGGAAGCGTACACGGCCTTCCGGCGGGTATCGTGAGGCTCCTTAAGGTTTGTCATCCCGAGCGGAGCGAGGGATCTGTAGTCTTTTCGTCGTCGGCAAACTGCAGATCCCTCGCTCCGCGAGGGATGACAATTCACAAATAGTCCCAAGTGAGTAATCGTCTGAAATGGAACAACTGGCTTTTACCGCACTTCTGAATCGTTTGTTCGGCGCGCCGGTGCTGGCGTTGCTGCTGAAGCTGCACATTCATCCGAAGTATCCGGCGACTCCGATCACGAACAGCTTCGCGATGGAACTGCTGGTGGTACTCTTGCTCACGATATTCTTTATTGCCGTGCGCATGCGGCTTTCGGTGGAGCGTCCGGGTGGGTTGCAACACACGATGGAAGCGATCTACGGGTTCGTCAATAACCTGGCCAGCGAGACGATCTCGAATCATCCGGAGAAATACGTCCCGTATCTGACTGCGCTGGGGCTGTTCATCCTGAGTTGCAATCTGATTGGGCTCGTGCCGGGCCTGGAATCGCCAACGGCGGACAAGGTGGTTCCGCTCGGTTGCGCGCTGTTGACGTGGTTTTACTATCACTTCCATGGTGTGCGCGCGAATGGGCCGGTGGGGTACCTGAAGCATTTCATCGGGCCGCAAGAGGGCATGCCGCTGATTGTGCGGATCCTCTTGCCGGTCCTGTTGTTCCCGATTGAGCTGTTCAGTCATGCGGCCCGCGTCCTGTCGCTGACCGTCCGTCTTTTCGCGAACATGTTCGCGGGCGAGATGGTGACCCTGGTATTTTTCTCGCTCATACCGTTGGGCATCCCGATTGTTTTCGAGGGCCTGCACGTCGGCGTGTCGTTTATTCAGACGTATATTTTCGTGCTGCTGGCCTGCGTGTATCTGGGAGAGGCGACGGCGCATGAGCACTAAAGAAGGTTTCAGGTCTTCGGTGTCAGGTCGCAGGAAATTCAACGGCAAGCTTTTCCTGAGACCTGACAACTGACACCTGCCTTTCAGCGTGAGGGCGCCGGCTTATTCGCACGGTGTCAACCACCCACTGGGGGCAATTCATTAAGGAGAAAACAAAATGCGGAAAATCGTGATGTTGTTGTTCGTGATGATGGTGTTCTCGGTCCTGGCTGTCCCGGCGTTCGCGCAGACGGGCGCAGGCGCGGCTGGTTCGACCAACTGGGTGGCAATCACTTCTGGTTTCGCGATCGCCATCGCATCCGGGTTGGCGGCGCAGGGCCAGGGGCGTACCGCTTCGGCGGCGTGCGAGGCGCTCGGACGCAATCCGGCCGCCCGCGCGGGCATTCAGGTGGCGCTGATTCTTGGTCTCGCCTTCATCGAGTCGCTGGTGTTGTTCGCGCTGGTAATTATTTTCGTGAAGGTGGTATAAGCGAGTTCGCGGTTTCTCGAGCTTGATTTGTGACAAGGCCCCTGCGTGCGCAGGGGTTTTTTCTTTGCGGCAGAATCGGTGTGCGGGAGTGACGGGTGCGGCCAGACGCGGCAATCCGCGTCCCTACGATTGTTTTCCTGAAGGTGGCGTAGGGTGCTTAGAGTCACCCGCACTTCCTGAGACCTAACACCTGAGACCTGAGACCTTGCCTTAGACCTTTCGTTCGCCGTCCCAGTTGGAGGCGCGATTATCGGGGACTTTTTGCAGGGCCTCAACCAGAACGCGGCGGAGGCGGTAGCGGCTGTCGAGGTCCATACTGACGAACTCAAAACCGATTTCATTGACGCGGGCGCGGCGGAGCAGAACCTCGCCGCGGATTTTTTTCACGCCCAGAGAGATTTCAATGTGGGCTTCGGAGCCGACGCGGAGATTGTCGTTGCGCGTGCCCATGCCGCCGCCCAGACTCATCTCCCGCATGATGATGTTCGACTTTCCCCAGGAACTGGAAAGAGTGGCGGAGAGAGTGCGCGGCAAGAAGATGCGTTCGTAGCGGCGTTGCCGGACCCAGGGACATCCGGGGCCGGAATCGAGCGGAGCGATAGCTAGTTCGCCGGCCTCGAAGCCGCTGTCGGCGAGAGCCTGGGTGCCGTAGCGGGGATCAATCTTGGAGAGCGCCTGAATGGCGGCGATTCTCAATTCGCGGTGCTGGCTGTAGCCGAAGAGTTTCTTGTCTTCGACGATGGTGCGCAGAACGGAGACGGCCTCGACCTCGCGCAAACGGCCCAGTGACTCGATGGCTTTCAATTGCACGAACGGGGGACGGTTGTGCGCCTCACCGGCGGTGGCGAGCGCAATCAGACTGGAACTGGCGCTGCGGTCCTGGCTCATGCCGATCTCGTCGATCGCCTCGGGCAGGATGAGCGAGTCGAGGAGTTCGAGCAGTTCGAGCAAGGTGCGTCCGCGATCGGGTGCGGCGCCGTAGGCGATCTGGCGAACGATGATGTCCTGATAGAAACGGTTGAACTCGCCCATGCGGGAGGGCAGCAAGTCGAGCAGCTCGGTGACGGCAAGGCGGCTCAACAGGCCGACGGTGGAGGCCGCCTGGCGGGGTTGGCCGGTGCGCAGCATGTCGCGCAGATCGCCGATGGCGGGTTGTCCGAGTTCGCCGACGAGTTCGACAATGCGATCGCATTCGACGCGTCTCTGGGCGCGGAAGAAGCGGTCGGCAAGGTGTTCAACGGAACTTCTGGGAAGCTGCTGCAGGACGTTGATTAGATCCTCGGGGACCTGATCGGCGTTGATGGCTTCTTCGATCATCTCGGGCAGGCGGTTTTCGATGCCGACGCGGGAGCGGAGATCCTGCACCAGGGCAGGCCGTTGCTGGGCTACTCTTTCGAGCGAGTAGCAGAGTTCGGCGACGGCTTTGTACTTTTTGCGGGTGCAGGCCTCCTGCCCCAAGCGCGCGAGGGCGGCGCTCAGCAGGCTCTGGATTTCGGAATCGCTTTCCTTGCCCAGTTTCTCGCCGATCATGGCCAGGGCATTGGGCATGATTTCCTCCGGCGCGTTGGCATAGAGGTCGGCGAGTTGAGCCAGGCCGGTGGCGGTCTTGCGGCGGGGCTCGGCATCGTTGGCGTCGAGGCCACTGCAGTAGTTGGAGAGAATTTTGGCGGCGATCTCATTGTCGTCGCGCTCAAAAAGGATTTCGACGAACTGGCGAATGTTGCGCGGCGGCACGCAGGCGGCCTCGCTGGAGAGCAGAACGCTTTTCTTGCCGGCCTCGGGAATCTCGGCCCAGAACATGCGGTCGAGAATGTCGGCGTGGGAATCGACGAGGATGCCGGCCTTGGACATTTTATCTTCCTGGACGCGCAGGATCTGGCGGAGCGTGTCCATCTGCCGGCTCATGTGCTCCATCATGTCGTGGACGGCGTTGACCTTGACTTCGCCGCGCTGATAGCGGTCGAGAGCGAACTTGATGGCCATGCTCTCAGCGGCCTTCATCAGCAGCGGCGTGTCATTGCCGTCGCTGGTGTTGTTCTGAGAAGCCTGCGCGGCCAGACTTTCGAGCAACTGGGCGAGATTGATCTTGGCGCCTTCGGGCGCGTTGCCGAGTTCGACCTTGAGATTTTCCTGGGAAGCGTTGGGATCCTGCATCGCCTGGCCAAAATGGGTGAGCAGGCGAATGGTCTGGATGACTTCCTCCTCCTGTAAGGCAACGACGCCGCCGGTCCATGGTCCGCCAGTCCCTGGTCCGCCGGACGATGCGCCGCCGGACGATGCGCCGCCGGAGTCCGTGCCGCCGGGAATGGGGACGTTGGGGACGCTGCCGAGGGGTGCGCCGCCGGGTCCGCCAGAACCGCCGTTACTTGCTCCCTGGGCAGCGAGGATCAACTGCAGAAGTTTCTGAGGGTCATTGAGCCACTGCTTGAATTCAGGACCGAGGGCCTGGGCGGCGAGTTGGGCGGCGATGGAATATTCGCCGGTGGCGGGATCGGCGGCGACGAACTTGACTTCATTGATGCGGATGGAGGAATCCTTGTTGTCGCCGAGGGTTTCCTTAATCTGCTTGGCGAAGTCCTGCGCTTTGGAACCGCCCAGGGCAAAGGCGCGGACCAGGCGAGTAAAGTCGTCGAGCGTGACCTTGTTGGAAAACAGGATGCTGGAGAGCCCAGCGGCGGTCAGCAACTGGGCGAAGCTGCGCTCGGCCTGTCCGGCTTCGAGCGGGATGCCATCGAGAAGAAGTTTGTTGTCGGAGACGCCGAGCAGAAAACCAGTGTCACCGCTCTTCGGCACCGCCTGTTGGAGTTCGCTCCAGGCGGTCTGGAACTGGCCCTCGGTGCGCTTGTGGTTCACTCCATACAGACGCGTGTACTTGATCAGAATATTGAGGCTGTGAAGGAAAGACCGAGCCGACGCGCTGCGGCTGGCATCAGTTGGAGCGGCGTTAGCGATAACAGCCTCCTCGCAGTAGATATAGAGTGTCCGGCACTAAGACTAAGCGGGAAAGTGACCTAATGCACGATTACGGAGGTAATTGAACCAAACGAGAGGGGCGGGCGCGAATGGCTACACTGAAGGACAGGTCCTTTGGGATGCGGGCGCGCTACACTGGTGACGCTTGAGACGCGGCAAGCCGCGTCTCTGCTGGAAGACTCATTCTGATGAAGATTGGCGTGCTTTTTTTTGGAGTATTGAAGGACGTGGTCGGACGGTCGGGCGAGACCGTGGATCTGCCGGAAGGGGCGCGGGTGCGGGAAGTGCTCTTCCATTATGCGCGACAGGCTCCGCGGTTTGAAGCGCTGGTGCCGTCGCTGGCGATTGCGGTGAATCAGGAATATTCGGAAGCGGACCGCGCCCTGCGCGAGGGCGATGAAGTCGGGTTGTTGCCGCCGGTGAGTGGCGGGTCGGCGGAAGGCGGCCAAGTCCGGGGCGAAGTTCGAGGCGAATTCCGGGGCGAATTCCGAGGCGAGGTTCGGATGGTCCGCGACCGGATTGATACCGAGTCTGTGGCAGAGCGGTTGAAGCGGCCGGCCGATGGCGCGATGGTGATTTTCGACGGCGTGGTGCGGGACCATACGCGTGGGCGGCATACGCTCTATCTGGACTATGAAGCCTATGAAGCGATGGCGCTGAAGCAGATGGAATCTCTGGCGGTGGAGGCGCGGGCGCGTTTTGGGGTGCGGGGATCGTCGATCGTCCACCGGCTGGGGCGGCTGGAGATCGGGGAGACGAGCGTGCTGATCGTGGTGGCTGCGGCGCACCGGGGCGCGGCGTTTGAGGCCTGCCGGTGGATCATTGACACGCTGAAGAAGACGGTGCCGATCTGGAAAAAAGAATACTTTGAGGATGGGGCGGTGTGGGCGGACGGGGAGGCGTTTCCCGAAGAAATTCGATCGCCGGGAGGCACACCGGATAAGCGGTCTGCATCCAAATGACTGATCCTCAAATGAAGCGAATCCCAAAGGTGCGGCGAGCTACGAGCCACGGGCCGCGAGCCAACGCTGACACTGTTTGCTCGCAGCTCGTAGCTCGCAGCTCGCAGCTCGTGGCTCGTTTGATCGTGTGCGTCTTGATCGTTTGTGCCAGCGCCCCGTTGATGGCGCAGGAACCGGAAACCACGCTCAAGGTCGACGTCAAGCTGGTGAATGTGTTCGTGACGGTGACGGATGCGCGCGGGGCTCCGGTGACGAACCTGCAGAAAGAAAATTTTCTGCTGAAGGAAGACGGCAAAGAGCAGAGGATCGCGATCTTCAGCCGGGAATCGGCGCTGCCGCTGTCGATTGTGCTGGCAGTGGATACGAGCCTGAGCACCAGAAAGGATCTGCCGCTCGAGTTGATCTCGGCGCGCAAGTTTGCGCATGCGATTGTGCGGCCGCAGGACGGACTGGCCTTGTACAAGTTCAGCGAAGAAGTGAGTCAAATGGTGCCGTTCACATCCGACCTGAAAAAGATCGACGCCGGAATCGACCGTGTACACAATGGCTCGGCGACGGCGCTTTACGACGCGATTTTTCTGGGATCGCAGGCGCTGAGCCGGCGGCAGGGAAGAAAAGTGATGGTGGTAATCACCGACGGCGGAGACACGATGAGCCAGGTGAACTACAAAGAGGCGCTGCGCGCGGCCCAGGAGGCGGAGGCGATTATTTACAGCATCATCATCGTGCCCATCGAAGCGGACGCGGGACGAGACACGGGCGGCGAGCACGCGCTGATTCAGATCTCATCGGACACGGGCGGAAAATACTACTACGCCACGTCGCTGCCGCAACTGGACGACGCGTTCCGCCAGATCAGCGACGAACTGCGGACGCAGTATCTGCTGGCCTACTATCCGTCGCAGCGCTATTCGAATTCAGACTTCCGCCAACTGCGGGTGGACCTGACGAACGCGCCGGCGGGTGGTCCTTATCAGTCGCACTATCGCGCGGGGTACTACACGCACAAGGGGACGTTCTAAGGCAACTAAGAACGCGGGTAGTGGGCTGTTTTGTGCTGCCGAGTGAATCGGCTACGAGCTACGAGCTGCGGGATTCGGTTTGCTCGGAGCTCGCGGCTCGAAGCTCGCGGCTCAGCAACACGGAATTAGCCCGCTACCAAAATGCATACATCGCGCCGGGGAAGTGGGCGCATCTAGTAAACTGTTCTATTCCATTGCAGTCGAAACTAGGATCCTTAGACGCGGAATCGCTTCCAGGTTCTACTTGAGGTTCTGCCCCCAGGAGAGTGGCACTTTGTTCGATTGGTCTGGCTTGCATGTTCGTCGTTCCCTGCCCATTGGCCTATTGCTCTTTGCTGCGTTCACGGTTTCGTTATGGGCGCAGGAAGCGAACCCGGAAAATCCGACAACCGGCACCATTCAAGGCACGGTGCGGGATGACGTTGGCAGACCCGTGGAAGGGGCGCGGGTTTTGTACAGCTCGGCGGCCACCGACACTAGGGGCGTGACGCGCACTGGCAAGGACGGGACGTACGTTTCCGAAACGGTGCCGCCGGGCGCTTATGTGGTGCGGGTGGAAGGCCGCGACATGCTGCCGGTCGAGAGCAGCGTGAACCTGGTGTTGGGGGCGGCGGTCACGGTGGATTTCAAGCTGGAACGGATCAATCCGGGGCCGGTGCGGCTGGAGAGCAGGTTCAGTGGCGAGGTCAGCGACACGTTTCCGATTAACGGGCGGAACTTCCTGAATGCGGGACAGCTTGAGCCGGGCGTGCAGGCGGTGGATGGAAGGGTTTTTGGTCAGGGCAAGAGCGGGTTCCAATCGCTCTCGATCAACAGCCAGTTGGGACGAACGACGCACTACGACATGGATGAAGTCGAGGTCATGGATGAGACCAAGGGGGCGGCCACGCTGAACCTGCCGGCGGAAGCGGTGCGGGAAGTGATCGTCTCGCGAGTCACGCCGGAAGTGTTTCAGTCGCTGAACGCAACTGGCGCGGTGCGGGTTACGACGCGCTCGGGTGGAGATGAATGGCACGGCAATCTGTTTGGAAATCTGCGCGACCGGATCGTCGGCCTCGCGGGGTTTCCGTCAGGCGATCCTAAGTACAGTCGGCAACAATATGGATTTGGGGCGGGCGGCGCCGTGATCAAGGACAAGGCGTTTCTATTTATCGGCGCGGAACGCACCAAGCAGGATGGTGGTTTGCCGATCGAACTGGGATTCCCGGCTTTCAATGGGACCAGCCTGCAGAGCGCTTATTTTCGCGAGAACATGCTGACGGCGCGGCTCGATTACAACCTCAGCGAGAACATGAAATGGTTTGTGCGGCTCAGCTACGACAACGCGAACGAGATCGGGCCGTCGGACAGCCTGTCGAATTTTCGTAATCAGTTGAACGTTCCGGCTGCGGTTTTCGGGATGGATTGGAACCACGGACGATTTGTGAACAGCGCCCGCTTCGGCTATCAGAAGATGGTGAACGCCATCAATCCGGACCTGAAGGATTCGGAAATTTTTCCGACGGCGCCTTTCCACATGCAAATTGGATCGTATGCCCTGGGGCCGAGCGTGGCGGGTCCGCGGCAGACGATTCAGCGCGACCTTTACGGGCGCTACGACAGCAGCACGATTCACAAGGTGTATCACACGATACGCTTCGGGGGAGCGATTCATCGCATCGCGCAGGGAGATTTCTATGCGCCGGGAAATGATGAGCCGTCGGTGACCAGTTCGAACGGACTGGACGTGATCACTGCCATCAATAGCAACCCGAACCTGTTGCCGCTTATCCCAGGCGATACGCGGGGAGCGGCGGACAATCCGCTGAACTATCCGGTGGGCACGGTCACGATTTTCAACGGGCTGGGAAATTTCAGCGAGAACTCGGCCTTCAACCGGTCGAGCGGTGGACACTTCGACACGCGCCTCGAGGGGTACCTGGGCGACACGTTCAATCTGTTTCCGAACCTGACCATCAACATCGGCGTGAACTATGTGCGCGACAGCGGGCGCACCAACAGCGACTTGGCGGCGGTGCCATGCTCAGCGATCAACACAACGATCGTGACGACTCCACCGTGCACGACTGGTTTGATTCTCGATCAATTCGGTTTGCTGCCGAACGATGCCACGGCGGGTGCGCACCAGTCGCTCGGCGAGAGCGTCAACCAGCCGGACTGGAATTTTGCTCCGCAATTCGGTCTGGCATGGGATCCGGGACACCATGGGCGGACGGTGGTGCGGGCGAGCGGCGGGATGTTCTATGACAATTTTCTGCTGCAGAATGCGTATCAGGATCGCATCAACCGCTTGTCGAGCGGGCAATACAACCGCAGCCTGACGCTGTGTCCGACGGGATCGGTGCTGTTTCCGAATGCGCCATTGGGCATAAACAATAGCGTTGTGAGTGAGAACAATGGCATCGTGAGTGAGATTGATGGGCTCGATATCGCCACGCAGATTTGCGGGCAGCCGATCGGCGCCACGATTTTCAACGCGAAGAATCAGCCGGTGGTCGTATCGCAAGCGATCCAGGACTTGCAGTCGCAATTCATGGCGGCGCAGTCGTTGGTGACGGGCGGCCAGAACGTGTACTCGCTGGCCAACAGCGTGGCGAATTTTGGAGGGCTGCTGGCGCCCGGTTTCAAGACGCCGCGGGTGGTGCACATGTCCGCCGGAATTCAGCATCAGATGGGGGAGCGCGGCATGTTCTCCATCGACTACGTGCGCGAGATCGGCACCCAGTTTCCGCTGGGCATTGACACCAATCAGGTGGGCGACGCGGGCTCCCAGTTGGTCGGCACGAATACGAATCCCTTCCTCAATATCGATGCGGCTCTCTCGGCGATCAGTGCGACGGCGAAAGCAGTGGGATGCCCCAAGGCGACCTATGCGGGCGGCGGCGTCGGCAGTTCGCAGTACGCCGTGGATTGCTACGTGGCCGCAGTGCCGGGAGCGAGCATCACGGATTTCGCGCGCCAGGGTCTGGATTCGTCGAATGCGTTCTGCGGACCGTTCCCTTGCTCGGTCTTAGGGAAGCAGCAGGCGGCGTTCGGCGGGATCAATCCCGCGGTGGGATCGAACATCATGTACTTTCCGAGCGGGCGGTCGAGGTATGAAGGTGTGCATCTGGCGTACAAGACCAGCATCGCGAACCCCATGCGGCGCGTGGGGCGGATGGACGTGGCGATTGCCTACGCGTTCTCCCGTTATCGCAGCAACCTGGCAGAGCCGAACGGCAGCGGCGGAGATTATTCGCGGATGAATGTGGCGGAAGATTACAACCGGCCGCACCTGGGACATTTCGGGTCCTCGGGGCTGGACCGCACGCACCAGCTTACGTTCATTCCGACGGCGGAGTTGCCGCACGGGCTGCGGCTTGCGATGATCGCGCATCTGGCGTCGCCCCTTCCGCTGAGCGTTCGTGTTCCGCAGCAGGACGGGGGCGGAGTGGCGGGGGAAATCTTTCGCAGCGACCTCACCGGCGACGGAACAGTAGGCGACCTTTTGCCGCAAACGTTTATCGGAAGCACCGGAAAATATTCGACCAGCAATTTGACCCAGGTAATCGAGCATTACAACACCACGTATGCCGAGCAGTTGACGCCGGCGGGTAATTCGCTGGTGAATGCCGGTTTGTTCACATCGGATCAACTGGGTAAGCTGCGCGCTTTTGCGCCTGACATTCAAGGGCTGCCGGGGCACTATGCGGAAGCGACCTGGCTGAAGACGATCGATCTGCGGCTGAGCTGGCCGTTCCGGGTTGGGGAGCGGGTGAAGCTGGAGCCGAACCTCTCCGTGTTTAACGTTTTCAACCTTGCCAACTTTGGGGGCGCGGGGAACCAGTTAAGCGGCGTGCTGGACGGAGCGCCGGGCAGTTCGCTGAATAACGCGAGCTCGGCGGGATACTGCGGCAGCTCAACCACTTATTGCACTTCGCGGCTGGACCGGGTTCTGCCCGGTTCGGGCACATATGCGAACGGGGCTCCGCGGCAAATGGAGTTCGGAGTGCGGATCACGTTCTAGCGCTTTACCGGGTCGGCCAAAACGTCTTCACCTCGATACCGATGTTTTGCGTTAAGAGCGCAAAGTTTTTATCTTCCCAAGACCTTACTTGCAAGATTTTTTCGCGGAATCCAATTATTAACTTGACTTAGTTTGCGAATGCGCTAAGCTTCCGGAGGTCAGTGCGGTACGCTACGCTTCCCCTGTAGATCTGCACTGAGTTGGGGTCGTGAAAGCTTCGAAATCTTGACCAAAACTTCCAGGAAGAAATGCCTGCGAACAGCCGTCGGATAAAAACCGCGGACGGCCCCTGTTCGAAATGGAGATCTCTTCTTGGCCTCACAACATCCCCTCTCAGGGGAAGGAGAAAAATGATGCAAAACCAGAATCGGCGATTTTTGAACCGGGTAATCGTGGTGGCGACAGCGACCCTCTTGGTGGTGAGCTTCGCAGCCTTCGCGGCCGCGCAAGACGAAGCCGCACGCGCCGTCTATGAATCGTCCGCCAACATCCGTACCAACATAGAGGGCATCCGTAGCTTCCCTGCGCCTCCGGCTGACTTCAATCCGCTTACCGCTTCCGATGTGACGCTGGCCTCCTACGGCTTCCCGCCCCATCCGGACCGCACTCAAGATCCGGCGAGATACGCCAAGTGGGCCAGAGCCATGAAGAGCGCCACCAAACGCTGGAACGGGGAACTCGAAGCCACTAAGATTTTCCACCAGCCCATGAAACCGGCCAAGGCCATGTCCGCTGCGGCTACTTCGAACGCGGCTTCCTTGGGTACCTCCTACAACTGGAGTGGCGCGGTCAACACCAACACTCTCAAAAAGTACAACGCCAAGACTTCGTACTACTACATCGTTTCGGAGTTCAATGTGCCGGTTGCGCAACAGAACGGCTGCGACGGCGGATGGGACTACGGCTCGGCTTGGAACGGCATCGACGGCTTCAACAGCGGCGATGTGTTGCAAGGCGGCGTTGAATTCGACGCCTACTGTAGTGGCGGCAGCACCTCTTCGTTCTATTCCGCTTGGATCGAATGGTTCCCCTACAGTGAGACCAGGGTGTTCGGTGTGAATCCTGGAGATGATATCTACGTGGAGACTTATGACACCAGTTCCACCCAAGGCTACGTGTTCCTCGATGACCTGACTACGGGCGTCTATGCAACTTACAGCCTCACGCCCCCGTCCGGAACTAATCTTATCGGCAACAGCGCTGAGTTCATAGTCGAGCGGCCCGGGGTTAACGGCGGCCTGGCTACGCTGACCTACTATATCCTCGACTTCTGGGCCGACAACTATGACTACAACTTCAAGGGCGCGCAGAACTATCCGGGGGCGACCGCGTCTTCGACATGGTTGCTCGATATGCTCGATAACAGTGGCAATGTCATCTCGACGCCAACCGTGGAGGGTAAGTACGGGATCTTCTTCCAGTACGAGTAGTCTCGCCACTGCCGTCTGATCTTTTGTCAGCACCTCAAGGCCTACCAGGTTGGTAGGCCTTTTTTTTCAGCGGGCAGCTCAACCACTTTCTGCGCTTCGCGGCTAAACCGGATTCTGGCCGGTGCGGGCACGTATGCGAACGGGGCTCCGCGGCAGATGGAGTTCGGAGTGCGGATCACGTTCTAAAGTTGGGGCTGGCGAATTAAGGATTGAATGCAACCAGGCCCTCCAAAGTTGGCTGGGGGGGCGGAATTTCGCGTGGGCGGGTCCGGGGCCGGACCCGGTTTTTGCCGAGGCTCGGCCAAAGCGTCCTCACCTCGATGCCGATGTTTTGCGTCAAGAGCGCAAAGTTTTTATCTTCTCAAGGGTTTTTTTGCAGGAGCCGATTATTGGTCTTGACTTCGCTTGCGAATACGCTAAGCTTCCGGAGTCAGTGCAAGGCACTTCGCTTCCCGAGTGGAGCCTCACTGAGCTCGGGTTGTTCAACCATCAAAAGTTGGGACAAAACTTCCAGGAGGAAATTCCTTTGAAACTGAAAAGCTTGGCGGTAATCGCGCTTCTCGTTCTGGGCTGCGGCGCTGCTTTCGGGCAGAGCTATAGCTTCGGGTTTCTGAGCTATACCGGTGGTATTCAGTATTGTGACTATGAAGTGCTCAGTGTGAGCGCTCCTTATGCTGCGGGCACTCACGATCTGAAGACCGTCTGCGGTTTTCCGCTCGACGGCGTAATGGTTGGGTTAAAGACGGATATTCCCACCAACATAGGGGCGCCGGTTAGTGGCGGCGTCTATGCCCTCGCCGACAGCACGTTCGATGCGCAGTACATCGGCGTCAGCGGTTGCCAGATGGACTGGGTGACCAAGTTGGTAGCACCCAAAGTCCACTTGTCAAACCCGCACTACGGCTGGTCGTTCTATTTCACCTGCGGCGGCGGCGGCGACTACCTCGGCAACTACGGGTTCCTGACGACCACGCTGGGGGCTCCCAGCCAGGGTGGCCCGGTGAAGAGCTCTGCCGGCAAGACTATAGAAAAGGCGATGAGCAAGTAGTAGCGCGATCCTTTTGTTTATCCAAAGGCCACGTCGGTTTACCGCGTGGCCTTTTTTCTGTAATGTTGATGACATTGTTCAAGCTTGGATAACCCCGGGGGGAATGAAATGGTTCGATGGATCAGAGTCATCCTGTTGATGGGCTGCGTCGCGGCGCAGATGCACGCGCAGGCGCCGAAAGAGCAGGGTCCTGCTGGGCAAACACCTGCAGCGGAACAGCGGTCGGCTGGTCAGACTGCTGCTACACTGCCTGCAAAAGTCCAGTTTCCCCTCGACTCGTTTACAGATTTTTCCGCGGTAATGGTCGGAAGCGCAATGACGATGGGCCAGGGCACCGAGGAAGCGCATATTTACCGTTCCGGCATGCTCATGAGAATGGAGGGTCCCGAGAGGCACGGCTACTTCATCACCGATTTGACCACGCTCGAAACCTACGGGATCTCCGCCGCGCCCTGCATTCATGATACCCATCCATTTGTCCGCGTCTCCCCATTCGCCGCGTCAAGGCCGGGTTCCACGGTGGAGCGTGTCGCCGCCGGGAAAGAGACGCTGGACGGCCACTCCTGCCAGATTGAGGATGTTACGGTCCATTCTCCGAAACCTGGGGTCTCTCCCCTCAAGATGAGATTGTGGGAAGCGGAAGATCTGCAAGGGTTTCCGATCAGAATTGACTTGGAGCGTGCCGCCGGGCACACGACGACCGTTCGATACAAGAATGTGGTTTTGGGTCCCCAGGATCCAACCCTTTTCATCCATCCGAAGTCTTGCGAATCGCTCCCGGAAAAGCCCAAGCCGACGAAGCCAAAAGCTGCTCCAACCCCCAAGAAGCCAGCGGCAACACCGTCGGCCGAGTAAAAGAAGGTCTCAGGTCTTAGGTGTCAGGTCTCAGGGAATTCAATGTCAACGTTTTCCTGAGACCTGACACCCGACACCCGAGACCTGACATTGCCCCGTGTAAACTCTTGCTCATGTCTCTGATTTTTCGGATGGTGTGCGTAGTTTGTTTGGCGGCGAGCGCGCTGGCGGGCACGGCTGCGCCTCCGAACGTCATTCTGATCACGCTGGACACGACGCGCGCGGACCGCATGGGGTTCCTGGGCTCGAAACGCGGGCTGACGCCGAACCTGGATGCGTTGGCTCTCCAGTCGGTGGTTTTCACGCGCGCCTACGCCCAGGCTCCGCTGACCTCGGTGTCGCATGCCACCATTCTCACCGGCACCTATCCGCAGTTCCACCAAGTGCTCGATTTTCCGTTGCCGCTGGCGAAGGATCTGCCCTATGCTCCCGAGATCCTGCGGGCCCACGGATATCACACCGCGGCCTTTCTCGGCTCCCTGGCTCTGGACCCGGCCGGGGGCGCTCCCGGTTTTGACCGCGGGTTTGACACCTACGACGCTCATTTCCACCCGGAGAATTTTCCGCAAAAGGACCGCTACCACACCATCGAGCGCCGTGGGGGAGAGGTGGTGGCGCATGCTCTGGCGTGGTTGCACGGGCACCCGAAAGGACCATTCTTCCTGTGGGTGCATCTGTACGATGCGCACGATCCCTACGAGCCGCCGGAGCCCTACCAGACCCGGTACGCGTCGCAGCCGTATGACGGAGAGATTGCGTACGTGGATTCGGCGGTCGGAAAACTGCTGCAGCAGTTGAAGGTGCGCGGGCTGTACGACGGGGCGGTGATTGCGGTGATGGCCGATCACGGCGAGTCGCTGGGGGCTCATGGGGAAGATACCCACGGGATTTTTCTCTACGATGAAACCATCCAGGTGCCGCTGGTGATCAAGCTGCCGCGCGAGGCTTCGGCGGAAAAACGATCAGCGGGGAAACGAATCGAGAGCCGGGTGGAACTGGTGGATGTGCTGCCGACGGTGCTGCAGGCGGCAGGGGTTGAGGTTCCCGGGGAAATGCAAGGGGAGTCGCTGCTGGGGCTGATGAAGGCGGGAGCGGGAGAAGGCAACGGGGCTGCGGATTCCTGGCGCGACCGGCCAGCCTATGCGCAAGCGGATTATCCTCACATCGCGTATGGATGGAGTGCGCTGCAATCGCTGCGAACGGGGAAGTATTTGTACATCCAGGCGCCGCGGCGGGAACTGTATGAAGAGGCGGCGGACCCGAAGACGGAACACAACCTCGCAACGGAATGGACAGCGGTAGCGGACACGCTGGCCGCCCGGCTGGACGGCTTCCGGCAGAAGACGAGTAGCAAGCGGGAACCTCCCGTGATGGCGGCGGCGGACCCAGCTGCGCAGGAGAAACTGGCCGCGCTGGGATACGTCGCGTCGAACAACGTTTCGAAGGCAGGTACCATTGGCCAGGGAACTGATCCCAAGGACAATGACAATATCGAGACTGTCAAGGTCATCCGTCGGGTCAACTCTCTTCTGGAGGATCAGCGTGTCAACGACGCAATTCCCGTGTTGCAGCAGTTGATTGCCAAAAACGCCGGCATATCCATCCTCTATTTCAAGCTCGGCGAATGTTATATGAAGCTGCACGAATACGACAAAGCGGTGCTGGCGCTGCGCCATGCGGTGGAGTTGGCTCCGGCTTCTATGATGGCGCGGATGAACCTGGGTCTGGCATTCGTGCAAGTCCAGGATTTCGCGGCGGCCGTGCCCGAGTTCGAGAACGTGGTGGCCATGGTGCCACGATCGGAGCAAGCGCACCTCTTGCTGGCGACTGCCTATAGCCGCACGGACCGCATGCCGGACGCAATCAAGGAGTGCGGCAAGGTGCTCGAAGTCTCCCCGGACAACTACGGAGCCAACCTGCTTCTCGGGCGAGTTCTGGTGCTCTCGGGAGACCCCGCGGCCGCGCTGCCGAAGCTGAAAAAAGCGGCGGTGCTTCAACCGAAAGCGCCCGAGCCGCACCTGGCCCTGAGCAATGCCTATCTTAAGTTAGGGCGGGATGCGGATGCGGCGCAGGAGCACGTTGAGGCGAAGCGGCTGGCGGGCCGCGCGGAGTGACACCTGCCTTCCAATTTGCTGGTGATAGACTTTCCCATGTTCGTGATTCGTCAGTTGGTGTGCGTTGTCTGGTTGACGGCGAGCGCGCTGGCAGGCGCGGCAGCGCCTCCCAACATCATCCTCATCACGCTGGACACAGTTCGCGCCGACCGCATGGGGTTCCTGGGCTCGAAGCGCGGGCTGACGCCGAACCTGGATGCCTTGGCTCGTCAGTCGGTGGTATTCACCCGCGCTTATTCGCAAGTCCCGCTGACTGTGCCTTCCCACGCCACCATCCTCACAGGAACGTATCCGCAGTTTAATCAGGTGAACGATTTTCAGGTGCCGCTGGCGCAGGAACTGCCCTATGCTCCGGAAATCTTGCGAACCCACGGATATCACACCGCGGCATTTGTCGGTGCAGTCATCCTTGACCCGAGCGCAAAGTTCGCCCCTGGCTTCGACCGGGGATTTGACACCTACGACGCCGGTTTCCGCGCACGGCGCCCGGGAGAAAGTCGCTACCGCACGACGGAGCGTCGCGGCGGTGAGGTGGTGGCGCATGCTCTGGCGTGGCTGAACCAGCACCCGAAGGGTCCGTTCTTTATGTGGGTGCATCTTTATGATCCGCACCACCCCTACGATCCTCCGGAACCTTACAAGAGCAAGTACGCTGCGGCGCCCTACGACGGTGAGATTGCGTACACGGATTCGGCGGTGGGAAAATTTCTGAGCCAGTTGCGGGCGCGCGGACTTTACGACGGCGCGGTCATAGCGGTGATGGCCGATCACGGCGAGGCGCTGGGGGAACACGGGGAAGATACTCACGGAGTCTTTCTCTATGACGAAACCATCCACGTGCCCCTCGTGATCAAACTGCCGGGTGGGATTTCGGCGGGAACACGATCGGCGGGAACACGATCGACGGAGAAACGATCGGCGGGAAAACGAATCGAGAGCCGCGTGGGCCTGGTGGATGTTCTGCCGACGATTTTGCAGGCGGTGGGGGTCCCGGTTCCGCAGGAAGTGCAAGGGGAATCGCTGCTCGGTATGATGACGCCGACGCCGAAGGCGGCGCCCGCCGAAAGCTCCGAAGCGAGCGTGGCAACCTCCTCCGACCGGCCAGCCTATGCGGAGACAGACTATCCGCACCGGGCCTATGGATGGAGTTCGCTGCGGGCGCTGCGAACGGGAAAGTATTTATACATTGATGCGCCGCGCAAGGAGCTCTATGACCAGTCGGCGGATCCCAAGGCGGAGCACGATTTGTCCTCTGCCTCGACGGCGGTGACCGGCACGTTAGCGGGGCAGCTCGATGCGTTCCGGCAAAAAACAAGCAGCAGCAGAGAAGCGCCCAAGTCGGTAGTGGATCCCGAAGCGCAGGAGAAACTGGCGGCGCTGGGGTACGTCGCCACCGATCCCAACTCCTTGAGGCTGGGCTCCAAGGACCTGGGCGCCGATCCGAAGGACAAAATCGAGATTGCCAACTCGTCAAGTCGAGCCAACTTCCTTATGGAGGAAGCGCGCTACCAGGAAGCGGTTCCTCTGCTGCAACAACTGATTGCGAAAGATCCAGACGCGCCCCTTCCCTATGTGCAACTGGGCAGAAGCTACATATCGATGAAAGAGTACACGAAGGCAATGCCGGTGCTGCGCAAGCTCGTGGAATTGAATCCGGATCTGTCTGCTTCGCATTTCCAACTGGCGGTGGCATTGCTCGCAACCGGAGATATCGCGGCGGCGGTGCCGGAGTTGGAGATCGTGGTGGAGAAAGCACCGCGCTCGGATCAAGCGCACCTCATGCTGGCGACTGCCTATGCCCAGACCGACCGCTCGCGCGAGGCGGTGACGGAGTGCGAAAAGGTTTTGGAATTCGCCCCCAACCACTACGGTGCCCTGCTGCTTGAGGGGCGAGTTCTGGTGCTCTCGAAACAGCCTGAGGCCGCGCTGCCGAGGCTGGAGAAGGCGGCAGCGCTGCAACCCAAAGCGCCTGAGCCGCACATGTTTCTGGCCGATGCCTATGGCCAGTTAGGACGGAAGACAGATGCCGCGCGGGAGCGGGTTGCAGCCAAGCGTCTGGGAGCAAATGGCGAGGAGTGAGCGGCAAGACTGCGGGGGCGTTTCAGGGTGGAGACCCTTCCGAAACGCCCCCATTGTCTGCGGCTTCGCGCCGGGCGTGCGACGAGCGTCCACGCCGGCAGAACCATGGTCCCGGGACCATGCCCGCAGACTTATGCGCTCACACTCAGGGCATTGCTGGAGCTGTTCTGAGTCTGGCTCGTCGAGGTGGAATTGAGCAGGTTCAAAATGAGCTCGTAATTTTTCTGCTGGTTGAGGTTGATGGTGACTTGCTCGGCGGAACTGCCGTTCTTTCCCTGAGTTTCGTCAATCGTGACCTGCGTTCCTGCACTGCCGTTGCCGAGATTGATCGTGACTTCTTCGGGAGAAGCGGACGAAGAACCGCTTCCCTGGCCGACGTTGACGACGATCTCCGGTGTTGTCGATCCGCCCGAAGCGCTGGTGCTGGACGCGCCACCCAAATTAATGACGAGTTCGGGGCCACCGGGGGCGGCGGAACCTGTGCTTATGGACGGTCTAACCGGCCCCGGGTTGGAGACCGGCGGGCCAACAAGCGGCCCAACGGAGACCGGAGGATTCGTGGGCGGTTTCGTGGGCGGTGGCCCAACGGAGACCGGAGGTTCCGTGGGCGGTGCTTGGGTGGGAGGCCCCGGGAAGTTGATAACGATCTCCGTAGCGCCGGAGTTGTAGGATGAAATGGCCGACTGGGCCTGCTGGCTTTGGTTGCCGAAGGTGCCGGCAAGATTTGCGTAGGCCGACTGGGCTCCGGCGAGATCGCCGGATTGCAGCGCTTGACCGATGGCCTGGAAATCCTGGGTGCGATCGGCTCTCTGAAATGGTTGCCCATTCCTATTGGGGCCGCTCTGGCCGAGTGCGGTCACGGTGTTGAAGTCCTGCTGAGCTGCGTTCAGGTCGCCTGCTTGTAGGTCCTGCCCGAGTTGGGCGAGATCGGCTTGCCGCTGCTGCTGGTAGGCTTGCAGTTGCTGGTAGATGGAAGGCGCACTGCTGGTTGCGGTGGCGTTGCTCGGTGGAGTGCTGGTGAGGTTTACGACCGCAGCCGGCGTCGCCGGCGATGAAGCTGCCGAATTGCTTTGGCTGCCGGTAAGCGTAGCAAAGGATGCCTGCGCTCCCGCCAAGTCGCCGGCTTGCAAGGCCTGGCCGATGGCTTCGAAAGCCTGGACGCGGCTGGACTTGGAAAAAGGTTCGGCATTGGCGAAGGGCCCGCTTTGCCCGAGCGTAGCCAAGGTGTTGTAGGCTTGCTGAGCGCCGTTCAAATCCCCGCTTTGAAGAGCGCTGCCGAGCTGCTTAAGATCGGACTGGCGGCTCTGGTAGAAGGTCTGGATCTCCTGAAGAATCGATAAGCTGGAAACTGCCGCTGTTGACATAGCTTTTCTCCCGATGGCGTGTTCGCCGTTACTTCATAACTTGGGCTTAATTGCCGCCTTTCAAACTTCATCGGTTGAACGGGGCAGTGACTTTAGAGGAAACGGAGAGTCACCAAAGTTCCATAGCGAAGCAACCGAGGTAGAGTGGGTTGTCAGGCGTATCCCTGAAGCGGTTGGGGCTTGCTCCCGCGGACCCGCAGCGGGCACATCACGGGGCGCCAGAACTATCAGCGTCAGGATGGATGCCGTTGCGACTTCGCGACCGACATTACGGCCGTCGAGGGCATGAGCGGCAGCCCGGTCATCTCCAGCGAGGGAGAAGTGCTAGGAATTCTCACCCTAGCGGGAAACGGAAAATTCCGCGGCCTTTCTTTCGGTGTCAGTTTTGAGGAGGCGAAAATCTTCCTGGCAGCCGAGGGCGTGATTGCTTCGGTGGGGGTCCGTGGATCACGAGCCATTGAAAGAAATTGGCCGGCTTCCTCCAGCGCAAAACCCGGCGGACGCGAGGCACATGACACGTTTGTCCCATTTGCCTTTTCTCCGCTCGGCAATGATAATCCATACTTCGCCATAATCCCGTGCAGGTTTTGGCGTAAAACAAGCCCCGACCAGGAGAGAGTACATCGTTCCTGGCCGGGCTGGCCCCGGTGAGACCGTGGTTGCCAATTCGATCCTGTATTCGGTCGGTTATGCCTTTTTGCATTCCCTGGAGGCGCAGTGAGGAACATGGAAAAACTGGTTCACATCGCTCTGGCGGCTCTCTTTCTTCTGGGCATCGCTTCCGCTCAGAACATTCCGGCAATCGATGTGTTCGGCGGCTACTCGTACTTCGACTTTAACGCGCCGTCGAACCCATTTATTGCCTTTTCTTCCCCGCAGCGGCTGGGTCTAAAGGGCTGGGAAGTCTCCGGCTCTGTCGGCTTGCTTCATCATCTCGCCGCGGAGGCAGACTTCAGCGACCGCAACCTTAACGATTGCGGCGGTATTAATCTTACTTTCAAGTGCAGCGATTTCTCCTACATGTTTGGGCCGCGCTTTACTCTAGGGGGTCGCTCAAGACGGATCACGGGCTTTGCCCACGCCCTGGTGGGGCAAGACCGGATGAATCTTCCACTCTCTTCCGGGCAGTCCGTGTCCGATACGTCTTTGGCGGCAGCTGCGGGCGGTGGCGTTGATTATTGGTTCTTTCGTCACGTCGGAATTCAGTTGGGGCCGGCCGATTTCGTATACACGCATCACCTGAACAACGAGAGCGTTCCCAGCCAAAACAGCTACCGCGTCGCTGGCGGAATCGCTTTCCGCTTTGGCGGTGAGTCTCTCGAGAATCAGCCCAAGCCACCGGAGGAACCCAAGGCACCGAAAGAGCCTAAGGCTGAGTCTCATCGTTCCTGGATTCGGCCCTGGCATAAGTCGAAGCCTGAACCTTCTGAGGGTCAACCTTCGGAGAGTCAACCCTCGACTGCTGCGACACCTGCGCCTAGGCACGCTCAGCCACCGGCGAGTGTGCCGGTGAGTACGCCGAGCCGCGGGATGTCGATCCGTCTGCTCGGCATCGTGGCTGCGCCCCAGGAATTCGACGGAGCGAAAATTCTGCAGATCGAGCCAGGAAGCGTCGCGGAGATGGCATCCTTGCATGTCGGCGATCTCATCAAGTCCGTGGATGACAAAGTAGTAAGGACGCCGATGGAACTGGCCGCTGAGCTGACGGACAAATCCGGGAAAGTGCGCATCGGAATTCGGCGGGGCGACTGGGAGACGGAGACGGCAATCGTGCTGGGCGCTCACTGATTACTGCCGCAAACTTGAGCCGCTTTGCGGGCGTGAGCGAAGCCGGGGCCCCCGGCACGCGCGGCTTTCGCGTGACCGGGTGGAGGAGCGGGAGCCCGCAGGCGAAATCCCGAGCGGAGCGAGGGACCTCAGGGATACCGAAGTGTGAAGGAAAACTGGTGCGCCCGGAGAGATTCGAACTCCCGACCTACAGCTCCGGAGGCTGCCGCTCTATCCAGCTGAGCTACGGGCGCGCGGTGGTACGTTGAGTTTACAACCTTCTCTGATCGCCTTCAAATGCGATCGGATCATCGAGCCATCGCGTCAACGTGTCCCAGTCAAGCCTTTGGTCACCCGATGACCCGATCGCCAGATCACCCGATGCTCTAGCAGCTGCCGACTTTCCAGAAGCGTTCCTCCTGGTAGTCGAGAGTCAGCAGGCGATTGCGCGGGTCGTGGCGCTTGCCGCAGTTGGGGCAGGGAATGAAGCTGCGGAGGTGCATTCCACAGCGGTCGTAATCCTCGGCCACGGCAAAGCTGGCGCCGCAACTGCAAGGGATGAGGAACATGCGAAGGCTCTTCTTGCCTTCCGCCTCGTCCTTGGGTGCGCTCCGCTTCATAGCGAATCCAGAAATGCTCGTGTGGGGACGGGCGCCTCGCTCGTCCAAGCCGAGCGCAGCCCGGCAGCCTCCGCAGTCGCAGCAACGATCAGCCTTCGACCGCCGCCAGCGAACCCTTCTTCCGCCGATTCGACTGCAGAATCTTCTTGCGCAGGCGCAGCGATTTCGGCGTGACCTCGACGAACTCATCGTCGGCAATGAATTCAATCGCCTGCTCCAGATTGAGATTGCGGTAAGGCACCAGCCGGATCGCTATATCGGAAGTCGAAGCCCGCATGTTGGTCAGTTTTTTCTCGCGCACAATATTGACGTCAAGATCCGCGTCCTTGGCATTTTCGCCAATGATCATGCCTTCGTAAACGTCGATGCCTGGTCCGACGAAGAGTGTGCCGCGCTCCTGGAGATTGTAGAGAGCGTGGGACGTAGTAAGCCCAGGCCGATCGGCGATCAGCGCGCCGGTCGGGCGATGCGGAATTTCTCCCTGCCACTCGATGTATCCGTCAAAAAGCGCATTCATAACAATAGTGCCGCGCGTGTCGGTGAGGAGCGTGCTCCGCAGTCCGATCAGTCCGCGGCTGGGCACGCGGAACTCGACGCGCACGCGCCCATAGCCGTGATTGTGCATGTTGGCGACTTCGCCTTTGCGCGACCCGACGTGTTCCATGACCACGCCAACAAATTCCTCGGGGATATCGACGGTGAGGTGTTCGACCGGCTCCATCAGTTTGCCGTCGATGTACTTGGTGACGATCTCGGGCTTGCCGACCATCAGTTCGTAGCCTTCGCGGCGCATCATCTCGATCAAAATGGAAAGCTGTAACTCGCCGCGCCCGAGAACCTTGAACGAGTCGGTGCTGCCGGTCTCTTCCATGCGCAGCGAGACGTTGGTCAGCAGCTCTTTATCCAGGCGTTCGCGCAGGTTGCGCGAAGTGACGTAATTGCCTTCGCGTCCGCAAAACGGCGAAGTGTTGATGGTGAAGAGCATCGCAATCGTAGGCTCGTCGATGATGATGGGCGGCAGCGGCGCGGGATTCTCCGCACTGGTAATCGTCTCGCCAATCGTGATGCCTTCGACGCCAGCGACGGCAATGATGTCGCCCAGCGACGTTTCCGTGATGTCGGTGCGTTTGAGGCCGGAAAAGCTGAAGAGCTTGGTGATTTTTGTCTTGTGAAATGAGCCGTCGCGCTTGGCGATAGCGACGTCTTCTCCAGTCTTCATGGTTCCAGAAAAAACGCGGGCAATGGCAAGCCGCCCAAGGTAGTCGCTGTAATCGAGATTAGCGACCAGGATCTGCAGAGGCCCGTTCGCGTCTCCCTGCGGCGCGGGAATGGTGTCGATGATCGACTCAAACAGCAGCCGCAGGTCCTCGCCCGCCGCTCCCTGATGGACCGCAGCGGTTCCCGCCTTGGCGTTGGTGTAGAGGACGGGGAAGTCGAGTTGCTCTTCCTTGGCGTCAAGATCGATAAAGAGGTCGTAAACCTCGTTGAGAACTTCCTGCGGACGGGCGTCAGGCCGGTCGATCTTGTTGATGACAAGAATCGGCTTCAGGTTAGCTTCAAGCGCCTTGCTAAGCACATAACGAGTCTGCGGCAGCGGTCCTTCGCTGGCATCGACGAGCAGCATGACGCCGTCGACCATCTTAAGGGCGCGCTCCACTTCGCCGCCAAAATCGGAGTGGCCAGGCGTGTCCACAATATTGATTTTTACGCCCGCATAGAACACAGCCGTGTTCTTGGCGAGGATGGTGATGCCGCGCTCGCGTTCCAGATCGTTCGAGTCCATGACGCGCTCGGCGACGGTCTCGTTGTCGCGGAAGGTGCCACTCTGTCGAAGCATGGCGTCAACCAGCGTGGTCTTGCCGTGGTCCACGTGGGCAATAATGGCGATGTTGCGAATGCCTGGATTCAGATCGAAAACTCCTCATGGTTGCCGTTTGGGGCTTAGTACTACTTTACTATGGCGGCGAGCTTTGGAGGTTCAACGAAGAAAAGCTTGGACAGCCGCGCGCGGCTGCCCAAGCGACTCCAGGAATGTTGGACCGTGGTGGATTCAAACCACGAATCGCCGTGGCTGCTCGCATGCTTGAATTGTTCCGGGCGGCAAGCGATCGGATTCGAGTGACGAGATGGAGCCGGAATCGTCCTGGCTAATCGGAGTAGCTTCTGACGATGCTGGGACGGGCGAGGACGGCTGCAGGGTATTTTCCTTAGTCTTCTCCTGGCTTCTATCCTCACTCAGGCGAGCCAGGTTCGATGACGCGACCTGCATGGCGTAGAGCAGAACTCCAGCCTTTTTCGCGTCGAGGCGTCGGTGCAGCAAGTGTTCGCAGATCTGCGTAATAGTTGCCTGGATTGAGGTGGCGTCTTCAAGGACGGGCAGGAAGAAGGGAGCGGCGGGCTCGGCTGCGGAGGTGCTGACGTCGACCTGCACTGGACCGCAGCAGTTGTGAAAGCGGCAAAACCTCTGATCGCGGAGGGCGGACGCTCTGCAACGATCTCCGCTCATTTTTATGTGCTGGCAACGTTCGCCTGGATAAGTTGACATTATGATGGCTCCTAAATCAGTTCTCGGCTCTCAGTTCTCAGTAGATGCGTTGGCGCTTTTTGGGAGGGTACCCCCTACCCCTACCCCCCCTTTTTTTCGATCTATTAGGATCATGGAGTTAGGGGAGAGACTCGCAAAATGCCTCAATTTAAAGGACTTATATGGAAATGCCTCATGGGTAAGGACTTAGCGGCGAAGTCCCACTCTACTCACGCCCGCTTAACGGCTCAAGTTGTCAAAGAGCGCCGAAAATGGAACCGTCTCTGGAGACGGGCACACTTCTCGATGTTGCACTCTCGGAGAATTTTCGCAGGGTTGCGGTTGGGAGTCTGTGATGGGCGTACAAGAAAAATGTGATGAAAAAAGCCGCATTTTCTGGTTGACTATTATTGTTACCTAGAGTAACAATTGATTGGTGTACAAAGTCGTCACCACAAAATCCTTTGCCAAAGCCCTTTCCCGGCTTCCGGTGAACTGGCAGAAGCGGATTGTGGAGAAGATAAAGGAAGTCGCCGCAGATCCCTATGCCACGCACAACAACGTCACCAAGCTCCAAGGACGCGATGGCTACCGGCTAAGAGTTGGCGACTGGCGCGTCATTTACGAGTTGCATGACGACCGCCTTGAGTTATGGGCTCTGGAAGTAGGGCCAAGGGGAGGAATTTACTGATGCGTGTCGAAACCATTACCCGCAAGGGCAAGGAATTCGCCGTGATTCCGGTGAAAGCACTACAGAGGCTGATGGAAGATGCAGAAATGCTCGCCGACGTGAAGGCCTATGATGCCGCAAAAGCGCGTCTCGAAGATGGCGACGACGAACTCATCCCGCTGGAGATCACCGAGCGCAGGCTGCGGGGAGAGCCCGCGCTCCGCGTCTGGCGTGAGCATCGCAAGCTTACCCAGGAGCAGCTCGCGAAGAAGTCGAAGGTATCGCGCGCGCTGATCGCGGCGATTGAGACTAAGCGCAAGAGCGGGTCTGTCAGCACTTGGAAGAGGCTGGGGGCTGCACTTGATGTTAGCTGGGAGCAACTGGCGTAAGGGCACAGCGGTGTAACTTACGTGTCGGCAGTTCGGCAGGCCACTTCTCGAAAAGCGCGAGAAGTGGCGCACCCCCAGTTGTTTCGCTCAATGTTCAGAGACAAACCCGCGTTGTACTTCTCCGTTGAAGTGGCCCACCCGCCGGCTGACCTTGCGCCGCCAATCAAGAAGCAGGTCCTTCGCTCCGCTCAGGATGACAACTTAGAGTTGGATTTGTGCAGTTTCGACCAACTCCGCGCCGATTTCCGGAGTTACTTCTGCCCGCGTCCGCAGCCGATACCAGAACACAATCGCGATCAGCGAGAACATAAAGATGATGGTGGAGATGGCGTTGATTTCTGGGGTGATGCCTCGGCGGAGGCGTCCCCAGATTTCCAGGGGGAGGGTGTTGTCACGGCCGATCAGGAAGAAGCTTACGGCGATTTCGTCCATGGAAAGGGTGAAGATCAAGAGCGCCGCTCCGATGATGGAGAGCTTGAGATTGGGAACCGTGATGCGCCAGAAGGTCTGCCAGTAGTTGGCGCCGAGATCGAGCGAGGCTTCTTCCTGGGCGCGATTGAGTTTCTGCAATCCGGCAAAGACTTCGGTGGTGGCGACGGAAATCAGCGCGGTGCCGTGTCCGAGGACTATGGTGACTAGGCTGAGTCTTACTTCGGCTACTCGGAACAGCATTAGCAGCGAGAGGCCGGTGATGATGCCGGGCAGAATCAGCGGCAAAAGAACCAGCCGGCGGAACAGGGCCTTGCCGGGAAATTGGGCGCGATCGAGCGCGAGCGCGGCGGGGATTCCGAAGACGAGCGCAATAAGCATGGCCGCGAAGGCCACCATCAAGCTGTTGACGACCGAATCCCAGATGGGGCCGTCGTTGAATAGAATGCGATACCAGTTGAGCGTGAGGTCGCGCGGCGGAAAGCCTCCGACGCCCTGTCCGTTGAAGGAATAAAGAATGAGGATAGCGATGGGCAGGTAGAGAAACGCGAAGACGGCGAGCGCGTGAGCGGTCAGCCAGCGCGAACCCTTGACCAAGGAACCTTCACCTGAAGCAGATTCGCTCACGAGAAACTCCACTTCTTCTCCAGACGCTCCGAGAAGAAGAGCAGCCCAAGCACCAGCGTCAACATGCAGAGCGAGATGGCGGCGCCGAGCGGCCAGTTGTAGGCGGCGCCGAACAGGCTGACCACAATGTTCGAGATCATGATGCCGCTGGGGCCGCCGAGCAGCAGTGGCGCTAGAAAGTCTCCGAGGCTTAGGACGAAGGCGAAGGTGGCTCCGGCTAGCACTCCGGGAATCGAGAGTGGAAAAATCACACGCCAGAAAGTTTGCGCGGGCGTGGCTCCGAGATCGTGCGAGGCTTCGACCAGGTTGCGCGGAATGTGTTCGAGCGATGCGTAGATGGGCAGGAACGTGAAGGGCGTATAGATGTGCGTCAATGTGAGCACGACGGCGAACGGGCTGTAGAGCAGGAAATCGAGCGGGTGACGGGTCAGGTGCACATATTGCAGCAGCGTGTTCAGGACCCCGTCGGTGCCGAGAATCGTCTTCCACGCGTAAGCCCGGACGAGATAACTCACCCACAGCGGAATGATGACGAGCTGATAGTAGAGGTCTTTCCTGCCGCCGGCGTGAAACGAGAGGAAGTAAGCCAGCGGGTAGCCAAGCAGCATGGAGAAGAACATCACGCGGACGGCGATCCACATGGAGCGCAGCAGCGTTTGCCAGTAAACGGACTTGGTGAGGAGTTCGTGGTAGTTGTCGAGGTTCCAAGAATGAACGATGGCTTGCGATTCGGAGACCGACCAGAAGCTGTAGCAAAACATCAGCAGGTACGGCACAAGGAGAAATACGGCGACCCAGAGCAGCGGCGGGACAGTGATGGCAGTGCGGTAGGCGCGGGAGAACATCAGAGGCCGTCCTCAGAATTGGAGCCGAGACGAGTCGCGCGGACCGGAATGGCATCGGCGGCGCTGAATTCGAACTCGAGCGGGGCTTCGGAATTGGGCAGGTCGCGGCTGGCGGTGCGGATGGTGAGGATCAGTCCGCCATCGGACTCGACGCGCAGCAGGTCGGTAGCGCCGTGGAAAGCCTGGTCGCGAAGCTTGGCGGGAAAACGAACCGCCGCATCATTTGCCGGAGACGCCGTGGTCGCCGGGCGAATGCACTCTGGACGCAGCGAGAACAAGGCTTGGCCGTCGGGCAGGGAAGTGGGCCATTTCAGCGTCCCGCAGCTGGCCGTGCCGTGGCTAACGTCGGCCTTCAATAAATTTGTGTGTCCGATGAATTGCGCGGTGTACGAGGTCGCGGGCCGGCTGTAAATCTCGCGCGGGCTGGCGACCTGCTCGAGTTCGCCGGAGCGCAACAACGCGATGCGATCGGACATGACCATCGCTTCTTCCTGGTCGTGCGTGACAAAGACGAAAGTGATGCCCACCTCGCGCTGCAGCGCTTTGAGTTCGACCTGCATCTGGCGGCGCAGGTTGGCGTCGAGTGCGGAGAGCGGTTCATCGAGCAACAATAGACGCGGGCGATTCACCAGCGCGCGGGCGAGTGCGATGCGTTGCTGCTGTCCGCCGCTGATCTTTGATGGCTTCGACTTGGCGTAGGCGGACATCTTGACCTTCGCCAGCGCTTCGGTCACGCGTGACTGAATTTCGGCGACGGGACGTTTGGCGACGCGCAATCCATAGCCGACGTTTTGTTCGACGGTCATGTGCGGGAAGAGCGCGTAGCTCTGGAAGACAGTGTTCACGCGGCGGCGATAGGGAGGCTGCGTGTCCAGGCGCTCGCCCGACATCCAGACTTCTCCGGAAGTGGACTGCTCGAAGCCGGCGAGAATTCGCAGCAGCGTGGTTTTTCCCGAGCCGCTCTCGCCGAGGATGGTGAGGAATTCGCCTTCGGCGATTTCGAGCGAGACGTCGCGCAGCACGATGTTCTTGCCGAAGTGCTTGGCGACGGAGCGGATGGAAAGGAGCGATGCGGAGCTTGGTTGACTGCTGCTTGCGACTGCGGGTTCTGACGTCGTTGCCATGGCTTTCAGTTGGGAACTGCTCACACGCGGGCGAGGTCGCCCGCGGCCACACTTGCCTTGTCACAAGCTATTGCGTTGCCTTCACTTCATTCCAGATCTCGTTGTACTTGGCGCGGCGCGGAACATTCTGCCAGAAATAAAGGCGCTTCTGGTAATTGTCTACGTCGTCCAGGTGCAGGCTCTTCTGCTCTTCCGGCGTCATGTACTGTGCGGCGTGGGGATTTGCCGGCGTGTATCCGGTCACGTCGGTGACTTTTTTCTGCGTCTGCGACTGGATCATGAACTCGAGAAACTTGTAGGCGAGATCTTTGTTTTCGCTGCCGGCGGTGATCATGAGGTGATCGATCCAGCCGGTTGTATTCTCTTTGGGAATGGTTTCGCCCACTGGGAAATTGCTCTTGCGCAACTGGTTGGTCATGAGCGGCCAGCCCATGGCGATCACCACTTCGTGGTTCTGGAAAAGGTTGGTGAGTTCACCGCCCGTGGACCACATCTTGCGGATGTTCGGCTTCAACTCCACAAGCTTCTTTTTGACTGCGTCAAGTTCCTGATCGCTCAAGTTGTAGAGATGGCCGGAGTCGGGCTTGTCGTAGCCGAGCACCTGCGCCGCCATGTAGACGGTGGAAAGATCGTCCCACACGGAAACTTTTCCTTTCAGCTTCGGGTCCCACATGACGTTCCAGCTTTCGGGAGGCTGGGGGAATGCGGTGGTATCGTAAATCATCGGGTCTGGCCCCCACATGAACGGCACGCCATAGACCTCGCCCTTCACCCGCACCAGCGACAGCGAAGTGAGCTGCGGCGAAAGCTGGCCGTACCTGGGCAGTTTGCCAAGATCGAGCGGTGCGGCGAGACCGGAGGTCGCGATCATGGTGGCCACATCGCTCGACGGAGAGATCACGTCGTAGTTGCCCGAGCTGCCACCGCGCAGTTTGGCGACGAGTTCGTCGCTCGATCCCATGTAGGAAGCCGATACTTTGCAGTGGTTCTGCTCTTCGAAAGCCTTGACGTAAGAAGGATCGGCATAGCCTTCCCACACCAGCAGGTTCAGCGTGGGAGTTTTCCTGGCGCAGGATCCGGAGAATACGACCAGCAGCGCGGCGAACAGCGCGAATGTTGATTTCGCGAACATTGATTTCGAGAACACGGAGTTGCGCGACATGATTAATTTCTCCCTCATTTCTTTTCCGCCGCGCCGGGATCCTTCCAATTCGGCGACTGGTAAACGATTTTGCCGCCGACCACGGTGATCAGGACTTCGGTCTTGCCGATGTCCGAGGGCTCGATCTTGAACAGGTCGCGGTCGAGCAAGATGAAGTCGGCGAGCTTGCCCGGTTCGAGCGAGCTCTCGGTTTTTTCGCGGCGCCCGGCGAAGGCCGCGCCCAGCGTGTAGCCGCGGATGGTGTCTTCAAGGCTCATCCGCTGCTGCGGAACAAACCCGCCGGGTGGATTTCCTTCCGAAGTCTGACGGGTGAGGGCGGTCTGCACGCCGGGCCATGGATTCAAAGTGACGACCGGCCAGTCGCTGCCGAAGGCGAGCGCTCCACCCTTCGCCTGAATGCTGCGCCAGACCCAGGCGCGCGAAGCACGCTCAGGCCCGATGTTGCGCGCCCATATGTTGAGCGTGTCGTCGTCGGGATAGGAATGCAACGGCTGCATGCTGGCGACGACGCCAAGCTTGCCGAAGCGGTCCACGTCCTCGGCGGCGATGGTCTCGATGTGCTCAATGCGCGGGCGGGCGTCTCTTGTTTTATTCACTTCGGCGGCGTTCTGGTAGGCGTCGAGCGCGAGGCGCACTGCCCTGTCGCCGATCGCGTGCGTGAAAATCTGCAGGCCGCGCGCGTCGAGATCGGCGATGGTGGCCTTGTACTTGTCCGGGTCCCAGAACAGTTTGCCGCTCTGCGTCGGATCGTCGGTGTAGGGCGCGAGCATGGCGGCGGTATGGGCCTCGACCACGCCGTCGAGCATGGTCTTCGCGGCGCCGCCCGCGATCCAGTCGTCGTGGTACTGCCGCCGGGCGCCTTCGATGAGCGCAGTGGATTTCGGCGTCAGGCCGGGCGGGTCGAGAAAGTACGCGACGTAAAAGCGGAGCGTCAACTCGCCGCGGTTGCGCAGTTCGTTGTAGAGGTCGAGATATTCGAAGTCCTGGCCAGCGCTGTGCACGCGCACCAGACCCACGCGGTTGGCTTCGCGAATGCCTTTTCGCAGCGCCTCCAGGCGTTCCGGGCGAGTCGGCGGAGGCGTTTTTGATCCCACTAGATCGCCGGCCTCTTCTTTCAGTGCGCCCGTGGCATCGCCGTTTTCGTCGCGGACAATTTTTCCGTTGAGCGGGTCGGGCGTGTTGCGATCAATGCCCGCCATGGCGAGCGCTTTGCTGTTCGCCCACGAACTGTGGCCGTCGAAGGCAACCAGATACACGGGACGATCGGGCACGACATCGTCGAGTATCTTTTTGTTCGGAAGCGCGGAAGGCGCGAACGTGGGATAGGTCCAGCCCATGCCTTGAATCCAGGTGTCGTTAGGTCGGGCGGGATGAGCGTCGGCGTAGGCTTTGACGCGCCTCTGGATTTCGGCGACGGTGGTCGCTTCGTTCAGATCCACGCGCGTGAGACCGAGCGAGCCATCCATGAAATGGATGTGGCCGTCGGTGAAGCCCGGCAATAAGAGTCGCTGGTCGGCATCGATCACTTTTGTCGCAGGGCCACGCAGCGCTTCGACCTGTTTGCGTTCGCCGACCGCGACGATCTTGTCGCCTCGAACCGCGATCGCCTCCGCCCACTTCTGCTGCGGATTGACAGTGTAGATGCGGGCGTTGGTAACAATCACGTCGGCGGGCTGCGATGAAGCATCCGCGGCAAACGCCGCTGAAACCATAAGCAGCAGTGCGGTCGTTACTATTGCGAGAGCGCGATTCGTGAGACTTGGCGCGGCGGGCGAGGACGCCCGCCGGACAGCCGCCGAGACGGCGGCGCTACAGTCTGATTGCGGTACTTGTGCAGTGCAAAGCGGCGGCTCGGAAAGGTTCATGGTCAGCATTTTTTGCGCTCAGAATGTCGGTGGAGTGTTGACCCACAACAGCCAGGTCTCGCTCCGGCCGGGATTTGTCCAGTGATGCGGCGTGGCGCTCTCAAAATAGAAGCTGTCGCCGCGCTTCAGATGGTACTCCTCGTTGGCAAGAGCGATCTTCAGCTCTCCGCGCAGCACGAATAGGAACTCCTCGCCTTCGTGGGCGTAGGGCTCGCCACTGCCAGCCTTGGGCGCGATGCGGAACAGGTGCGGCTCCATGACTTTGTTGCCCCAGGCGAGCAACTCCATGCGGACGCCGGGACCGGCTTCGAGCACCTTGCGCTTGGGCGGGCGCACCAATCGGGTATTCAATTCCGTCGCATCGAAAAAATCAAGGATGTTGGTGCGGTAGAAGCGTGCTAGCCTGCGCAGTGTGCCGACGGAGGCGCTCATCTGCGAGCGTTCGAGCGCGCTGAGGAAGCCAATCGAAATTTCCGCTGCCGAGGCGACCTCGGCGAGGCTGAGGCCGCGCTGGGTGCGCAACCGGCGCAGTCGAGGGCCAATCGCAGCAGTGTCGCTGCTGGCGGCAGGTTTGATGGCGCCCTCGCGCTTCAGCATCTGCACGATGGCGGCAGCGTTCAGTCCGCGGACCTTGCGCAGGTAGCGCGCTTTTTTCAGCAGGCGCACGTCGTCGTTGGTGTATAGACGATACCGGCTCTTGGTGCGGTGGGGGCGCGTCAGCCCCGCGGTTTCCCATCCTCGGATCGCCGACGGAGAAATCCCTACTTGCCGGGCTACGTCACCGATTTTGAGATAAACTTGTCCGTCGCTCGACATGATTTCCGAATGTGCCTGCTGGTCGCGCCGCGGGGATTGCACTTTTCCGCTTGACAGAGGGCTGCGGATTCTCTAACCTTGCGCGATTATAGCAAGGTTTGTATCGTGCGCAAGCCCGTAATCGGATCTAACAAAAAATTGCCCCCGAGATCTGGAGGATCTGTTCCATGCCGTCGTCAAAACCGTCCCGGATGTCTTGCTGGCTCATCTCTTTGAGTTCGGTCCTGAGCCTGTGCCTGATCTGCTCCACGCTCACGTTTGCCCAGGGCACCGGCGGCCGCATCCTCGGCCGCGTCGCCGATTCCAGCGGCGCCGTGCTGGCTAATGTGAAAGTCACGCTGACGAACGAAGCCACCGGCGCGAGCAGCGAAAGCACGACCAACGACAGCGGCGAATACGGCTTCCCCCAGGTTCCGGTCGGCACCTATCGCCTGGAATTCGATCTTGCCGGCTTCAAGAAGAACCTGCAGCGCGGCGTGAACGTCGATCTCAACCAAGTCGTGACCGCCAACTCGGTGTTGCAGATCGGCGAAACGAAAGAGACCGTCGAAGTAACCTCCGAAGCGCCGCTGGTCGATACGACCAGCACGCAACTGGGCGCGATCATGGACTCCCGCCAAGTCTCGAACTTGCCACTCAACTCGCGCGACACCTATCAGCTTCTGCAACTGCAGCCCGGAGTGATGTCCACCGTCGGCTCCAGCAATTCATTGGTTTATGGGAGTGACAGCCCCGGTGCGGTCTCGGTGAATGGCGGCCGCGGGCGCTCCAATAATTTCAGCGTCAATGGCGGTGACGCCAACGACCTCTTCGCTAACCTTCCGACGGTGCAGCCGTCGCCAGACAGCATTGCAGAGTTCCGGGTTCTTACCAATACTTTCGACGCGGAATATGGGCGTAACTCAGGCTCAGTCGTTAACGTGGTTACCAAGTCAGGGACGAATGATCTGCATGGGAGTGCCTATGAGTTTTTCCGCAACAAAGTCCTCAATTCCAATGATTATTGTTTGACGGCCGCAGCTCCTGAAAACCTTCCCTGCGCGAAGCCGCAGTTCAATCAAAACCAGTTTGGCGGCACGTTGGGTGGGCCAATCATAAAGAACCGAACGTTTATCTTCGCCAGTTACGAAGGTCGGCGCGTTCGCCAAGGTATTCTGTCGCCCGCCGTTACGGTACCCACTTCTCTCGAAAGGCCATCTGCCACCAACCTTGTGAACGGCCAGATCGTTGGAGACTTCTCGGCTTCGCAGGGGGGATCACCGTTCGCCGGTACATTGGCTAACTCCTCGCTTCTGACCAGTCGTCCCGGCTGCCAGGCAGCGACAACGGCAATCGGTGAAGGAATTATTCAAGATGGTGCGCCGTACGGGGCTGTCATCCCCGGGAACCCACTCCCGCCTATCTTCCCTAACAGCCAAATCCCACTGGCTTGCATGGACCCCACTGCGGTCGATCTTTTGCAGTTCGTTCCCACTGCGCCGAATGGCGGTTCTCTGATCAGCACCGTACCTGTCAGGGCCGTCCGCGGTGACCAGGCTACAGTTAGATTTGACCACCGGCTGAATGACAAACAGAACCTGAGTGTCTATTACTACTTCAACGACGACACCACAAAAAACCCATTTGCCAGCTTCGAGCTGGCGGGCGCCGATCTTCCCGGCTTCGGAGACACTGTGGCGGAACGCTTCCAGCAGTGGAACATTACCCACACCTGGACAATCAGCAACAGCACGGTGAATGAATTCCGTTTCAATTACAATCGCGAGGGCCAGGAGACGTTTCAACATCCGTCGAACACCGAACTGGTGCAGAACTCCTGCCCCCCGCCCCCCTCCTGGCTGACCGCTCCCGTGCCTTGTTTTTACGGAGATAACTCCAGCGATCCTCAGGGCAGCCAGTACGGCATACATCCGTTTCTTAATGCTAACCGCGAAGGACTTCCCTTCATGGCTATTTCGGGGGGATTTTCCCTTGGCAATGATTGGGAAGGAGAGCTTCCGCAGGCTGGGAACTCGTTTCAGTGGGCAGATAGCCTAACCAAGATTTCGGGCAACCATACCCTGAAATTTGGTGTGGATCTTCGCCGGCAGCAGTTTAACCAATTCTATTACTACGACGTGAACGGAGAGTTCAGCTATTTCGGAGGAGGGCCGAACGACGTCGGTGCAAACGATCTCTTCGCCAATTTCATGTTGGGCCTTCCCGACACATTCGGACAGGGATCGCCCCAAGGCGAAAACATCCGCAACACCGGATTCTATCTGTTCGCGCAGGACAGCTGGAAGCTAAGGCCGAATCTAACTTTGAATTACGGGCTCCGATGGGAGTTGAACACACCGCTGGCGGATAAGGCCCAGCACGTCGAGACCTTCCGGCCTGGCCAATCGTCTACGGTCTACCCCTGTGGTGGTCCCAGCACAGATTGTACGTCGCAAGATGCGGTTGGGTTGGTCGTTCCGGGCGATTCTGGTGTTCCTGCGGGCATGACACAGACCTATTACAAGGCATTTGCTCCCCGCATCGGCATTGCCTGGAGTCCAGGGAGTTCCGGCAAAACCAGCATTCGTGCCGGTTGGGGACTGTTCTATAACCCAATCGAGCAACTGGTTCTGGCACAATTCGGCGCTGAGCCTCCGTTCGGAGGTAGCAGTGTTGTCTCCGAGACGCAGTTCAACCTCCCTTTTCTAGGTCAGGATGGTGCCACCCCTTATCCGAACCCGTTTCATGGAGTTATCAGCCCCCAACGCGGGACCGCGCAGGATTGGGCAAGATTCGAACCGATCGTTCTGTACGGAGATTTTCAGCCGCATATGCGTACGCAGTATTCCGCGCAGTACAATTTAACCATTCAGCGCGAGTTAGCCAGAGACTTGAAGCTGGAAGTCGGCTACGTCGGATCGCAAGGGCACCGCTTGCTGGCGACGCATGACATCAATTACTCGAATCCGCAGACTTGCCTCGATCTCGATCAGATTCTACCGCCTCTCCCTAGTGGCGGTCCCCCCTGCGCTCAGTTCACCGAGGACGCGCCGTTCACTGTTACAGTCCCGGTCGGATTCACTAGTTCCACAGGCGGTGGCTTCCATATGCCCGACGGCACGGTTGTCGCGGGTACGGGGCAAACGCTGAACTTTGTCGGTTTGCGCCGATATTCGTCGCCACAGTGCGATCCCACTACTGGCAACGGGTGCCCGGGCAGCGGAGTTCCGGTGTTTGGCGGCATCTTTGCTCAGGACACAATTGCCAGCTCATCCTATAACTCGTTGCAAGTTTCGTTGGACAAACGCTTTGCACGCGGACTCCAATTTACGGCAGCTTATACGTACAGCAAGTCGATTGACGAGGCTTCCAGCTTCGAGGGGATTTTGAATCCGCTGCCCGGCGCCCGTAACTACGCGCCATCGCTCTTCGACGCACGTCACCGCTTTGTCATTAGTTATTTCTGGGAATTGCCGGTAAGAAAATACAGGGGCTTTGCCGGTAAAGCGCTCGATGGCTGGGCATTTTCGGGCATCACGACCTACCAGACCGGATTCCCCATCCGTATCACTTCCTCCTCTGACAACGAGTTGATGAACAGCTTCGACTTCGAACTACCTGGCGAACCCGATCAGATCGGCCCTTTTAGTTGGCAAAGGCCACAGAGCAACGGTAACTACTATTTTAATAACAGTTCGATTTTCAGCGAGGCAAACGTGTTCGGTCGCATCGGCAATGCACCCCGCACAATCTGCTGCGGGCCGGGAATCAGCGAGACGGATTTTTCTGTTATCAAGAACATTCCGATCAACGAACGTAGCCACTTCGAATTTCGAGCGGAAATATTCAATGTCTTCAACCATACGCAGTTCTTTAACCCCGACGGCAACAGTACTGACGGGTCGCAGTTTGGCCAGGTCACTGAGGTCAAAGATCCGCGCCTGATGCAATTTGCTTTGAAGTTTTATTTCTAGCCCGATCCCCCGGGCGGTCTCGGCCGCCCGGGCCCAATCTAATGGCCTACGCGGCCTGAGTCTTAATTGGAGATCACGATGTACCCTGCATTGCAAAAAGAGCTCGACACCTTCGAGCGCCGCACTCCGAAGTCCGCCGAAGCGCATAAGAAGAACCTGAAACGTCTGCCCTTGGGCGTGGCTAGCAATTATCGCGCTTACGATCCGTATCCGATTTTCGTGTCAGAAGCGTCGGGCAGCAAGTTCCGCGATCTCGACGGCAACGAATATATCGACCACAATCTATGTTTCGGCACGGTCATGGCGGGCCACTCGCATCCGGCGGTGATCAAGGCGGTGGAAGCGCGCCTGTACAAGGGCACCGCTTACGGTATGCCGCACAACATGGAGTGGGAACTGGCGGAGGAAATCTGTACGCGTTTCCCGGTGGAGATGTGCCGCTTCGGCAACAGCGGCACCGAAGCCACCATGCACTCCATTCGTCTCGCCCGCGCCGCTACCGGACGCGACAAGATTATCAAGTTCGAAGGCGGTTACCACGGGCTGCATGACGCGGCGCTGGTCAGCGTGAAGCCGCATCCGCCCGCCGACGACTTTGGCGATATCAAGAATCCGAAACCTGTGTCCGGTGGGGCCGGCGTGCCGAAGGCGAGCATCGCGAACGTGCTAATTGCTACGTTCAATGACCTGGAAACGGTGGAGCGCCGGTTCAAAGAGAATCCGAATGAGGTTGCGGCCATCATCCTTGAGCCGATCATGATGAACGTTGGCATCTGCATGCCGCAGAAGGGATTTCTGGAAGGTCTGCGGGCGCTCTCCGACAAGCACGGCGCGCTGTTGATCTTCGACGAGGTCAAGACGGGCGCGAAGCTCTGCTGGGGCGGAGCTTCGGAATACTTCGGCGTGGCGCCCGATATGATCTGCCTGGCGAAGTCAATCGGCGGCGGATTCCCGCTGGCGGCTTTCGGCACGCACAAGCGAGTTATGAGTTTGATCTCGGACCATAAGGTTTTCCACGGCGGCACTTACAACACGAATCCGATTTCGATGGCTGCTGGCCTTGCAACTTTCCGCGAAGTGCTTACTCGGGATAACTACACACTCATCGAGAAGCTCAGCAAGAAGCTGGTCGAGGGCTACCGTAAAACCGTCGCCAAGGCGGGACTGCAAGGGTACATCGCGAGCGCGGGGGCGAACGGCGCGCTGATGTTGTATCCGAAGGAAATCCGCAACTACCGCGACTGGCTGCCGATTGACGTCGACCTGTGGCGGCACTATTGGTTCGGCATGGTGAATCGCGGCGTCATGGCGCAGCCTTATTGGTGGGACGAGCAGTGGACGATTTCCGTGCAGCACACCGAGGCCGATATCGACAAGCACTTGGCGGCATTTGCCGACATCGCTCCGTCCCTGGCCGCCGCGCAGCATGAGCGCATGGGAGCCGTAGCAACGCACTAAGTGAGATCGGGTCATCTTACCATCGGGTCATCGGGCCATCTGAAACCGATCACCCGATGACCCGATCACGCGATTTCTATCCATGTCGAATACCGATCCCAACCAGCCGCACCTGAAGCGCGTCCTCGGACGCTGGGACCTGGTATTGCTGTTTGTCGTCGCCGTATTCAACCTCAACGTCGTCCCGAGCATCGCGGCCAACGGGGGCGTGACCGTCTGGCTTTGGATCATCTCGCTGCTTCTGTTTTTCTGGCCGCAGGGGATCGCGGTGATCGAACTCGCGCATCGCTACCCCGGCGAAGGCGGCGTGTACCTGTGGGCAAAAGAAGTGTTCGGCGACTTCCACGGCTTTCTTTCAGGCTGGTGTTACTGGACGAATAACATGCTGTATGTGCCCACGGTGATGCTGTATTTCGTGGGCGTAACTGTGTTTGCGATGGGCCCGGGCCACGCGGCGCTCGCCGACAACAAGAATTTCGCGATGGCCGCTTCTCTGGCGCTGCTGGCGCTCCTAACGGTCGTCAACATTGTTGGACTGGGAGTTGGGAAGTGGCTGAATAATATGGGCGCCATTGGAACGTTTATAGCGGCGGCGGTTCTGATCGGTCTGGGATTTACGGTGTGGTCGCGTTTTGGCACGACGGTAACGGCCGCTGATTTTCGGATTCCACCGGACCCCAGGTTCGTTCTGAATTCGTTCGGCGTGATTTGCTTCGGCTTGGTCGGGCTTGAACTTGCTTCGGTGATGGGCGACGAAATCCGGGATCCGCAGAAAACATTGCCGGGTGCGGTGGCCTGGGGCGGCATGGTTTCCGGGTTGCTTTATATCGGAGCGACGCTGACGCTGCTGGTTGCGGTTGGCAAGAACGACATCAGCGTGCTGCAGGGCATTGTGCAGGCGGTCAGCCATATGGCCGGCAAAGTTGGCGTGGTGTGGATTATCACTCCGTTCGCGTTGATGCTGAGTCTTTCGATCGCGGGTATCGGCTCGGCGTGGATGGGCGGCTCGGCGCGCATTCCGTTCGTCGCCGGCCTGGATTCCTACATGCCTGCGTGGCTCGGCAGAGTTCACCCCAAATATAGGACACCCTATGCGGCGCTGATCGTGCAGGCGGTCGTATCGCTTATATTGATCGTCATCAATTTCTATGCCTCGGGCGGCGTGCAGGAAGCTTTCCAGACTATGCTTTCGCTGGCGGTAGTTCTGCAACTGGTGCCGTTCCTGTATGTGTTTGCGGCGCTGCTGAAATTTGCTTTCGGTGGCGACTTGGCGGGCGGGCGCTACAGCCGCGGCACGCTGATTATTTCCGGATTCTGCGGCTTCGTGACTACGGCGCTTGGAATCGTATTGGCGTTCTTTCCGGCCAGGCAGATTACCTCGGTCTGGAGGTATGAAGCGAAGATGTTCGGCTTCACATTGTTTTTTCTGGTGCTGGCCGCGTTCTTCTTTTTCGTGTACGGGCGGCTGAAAGCACCGCAACTGGGAACGGCAGGACCCACGTAGGGACGGACGCCCTCGGCTATACGGTCGAGCACAGCTCGACTAGGTTACGAGATGAAAGCAGCTTCGCTCGGCTTGGACGGGCGAGGGCGCCCGTCCCCACACAAGCCGATTCGTGGAGGACTTATGCCTGGTGGAGTTACGACTGACGTTAAGAGTTATTCGATGCTGATTAATGGCGAGTGGGTCGCAAGTAAGTCGGCCAAGACCTTCCCTGTGTACGATCCATCAACCGAAGAGGTCATCGCACAGGTTCCCGACGCGAACGCGGACGACGTGAACCGCGCGGTCGCGGCCGCCAGAGCCGCGTTTGAAGAAGGTCCGTGGGCGACCAGCACGGCGCAGGAGCGTGGACGCGTTCTCTTCCGCCTGGCCGACAAGGTGCGCCAGAACTTGCCTATGCTCGCCGAACTCGAATGCCGCAACTCGGGCAAGCCAATTGTTGAGGCCGAGTTCGACATCACCGACGTGGCGACGTGCTTCGAATACTATGGTGGGCTGGCCACGAAAGTCGTCGGCTATGTAAATCCCGTTCCCGACAACGCGATGAGCCTCTCGCTGAAAGAACCGATGGGCGTCGCGGGCCAGATCATCCCCTGGAATTATCCGTTGATGATGGCGGCGTGGAAACTGGCTCCGGCACTGGCTGCGGGTTGCACATGTGTGCTCAAGCCCGCCGAGCAAACGCCGCTCACCGCGCTTGAACTGGCGAAGTGGTTCGACGAAATCGGCCTGCCGAAGGGCGTGGTGAACGTGATCACCGGTTTCGGCGAAAGCTGCGGTTCGCCGCTGGTCAAGCACCCGGACGTGAACAAAATTGCTTTTACTGGCTCCGCAGCCGTCGGCAAGATCATCGTCAAAGAAGCTGCCGATACCGTGAAGCGCGTGACGCTCGAACTGGGGGGCAAGTCGCCCAACATCTTTTTTGCCGATGCCGACTTCGAGGCCGCCATCGATGGCGCGCTGTTCGGTGTCTTCATCAATCAGGGAGAAGTCTGCTCGGCCGGCAGCCGCATCCTGGTGCAGAAATCGATTTACAGTAAGTTTGTTGAAGCCATGGCCGAGAAAGCCAAGAAGATCAAGATCGGTCCGCCGCTCGAGCGCGAAACAAAGATGGGATCGCTGGTTTCGAAAGAGCAATACGACCGCGTCTGTTCGTATCTCGAGATCGGCAAGAAAGAGGCCAAAGTAGCAACTGGCGGCGGGCGTGCCGAAAATTTCGCCAAGGGCTACTATGTGCAGCCGACCATCTTCTACAACGTGGATAACAACGCCCGCATCGCGCGCGAGGAAATCTTCGGCCCGGTCGCGGCCGTGATTCCGTTCGACGACGAAAAAGACGCGCTGAAGATCGCGAACGATACGCCGTACGGGCTGGCCGCTGCCGTCTGGACGCGCGACATTTTCAAAGCCATGCGCGCGGTGAAGGCGCTGCGCGCGGGCATCGTGTGGGTGAACCACATGCAGCCGACTTATGTAGAAGCGCCGTGGGGCGGCTACAAGCAGTCCGGCTTTGGCCGCGAACTTGGGCCGTGGGGCATCGAAGAATATCTTGAAACCAAGCAGGTGTATATCAATCTGAACGAAGCTCCGATCGGCTGGTACTAAGAAACCAGTGGCCAGTGGTCGGTTGTCAGTAGAATCGACCCCTGGCCCTGGCAGATATACCTGAGACCTAAGACCTAACACCTGAGACCTGACTTATGTCCACCATTCAACTGCGCACACCCATTCCCGGACCGCGCTCGCAAGCCCTCATGAAGCGGCGCAATGCTGCTGTTGTGCAGGCGGCGTTTCACGCCACGCCGGTCTTCATTGCCAAAGCGGAAGGAGCGGTCGTCGAAGATGTTGACGGCAACCGCTTCATTGATTTTGCCGGCGGCATCGGCTGCCTCAATACCGGACATCGCGCACCGGCTGTGGTCGAGGCTGTGCGCCGTCAACTGGATCGCTTCCTGCATACCAGCTTCAACGTGCTGCCCTACGAAAGTTACGTCGCCGTCTGCGAGAAGCTGAACGCGCTAGCGCCGGGCAAGGGGCCGAAGAAAACCATACTCGTGAATACTGGCGCGGAGGCAGTGGAGAATGCCATCAAGATCGCGCGCTGTTACACGAAGCGGCAGGCGATCATCTGCTTTGAAGACGCGTTCCACGGCCGCACTTATATGGCGATGGCCGCGACCAGTAAGACGCATCCTTACAAAGCGGGATTCGAGCCGTTTCCTAGCGAGGTGTACCGTATTCCGTATGCGTATTGCTTTCGCTGTTCTTACTCGATGAAGTATCCGTCGTGCGATGTGCACTGTGCGCGGCACATCGAAGACACGTTCAAGCGCGTAGTGGCGGCCGAATCGGTGGCGGCGGTGATCGTCGAGCCGATCCTGGGTGAAGGCGGATTCGTTACGCCGCCGGTAGAGTTCTATCCAACGCTCGGCGCGATCTGTCGCAAACACGGCATTCTGCTGATCGCCGACGAAGTGCAGACTGGATTCGCGCGCACGGGCGCGATGTTTGCCTGCGAGCGGCTGGGATTGGAACCCGATCTGGTCACGATGGCCAAATCGCTGACCGGCGGTTTGCCCATGGCCGCGGTCACCGGACGCGCCGAAATCATGGATGCGCCCGGCGCCGGCCAGCTTGGCGGCACGTTTGCGGGCAATCCTGTGGCTTGCGAAGCGGCGCTGGCCGTGCTCGACATCATCGAAAAAGAAAACCTCTGCGCGCGCGCCAACATGCTGGGCGAACGTTTCCGCAAGCGTGCGGCGAAGTGGCAGGCGCAGTGGGAACTGGTTGGCGATGTCCGGGGACTTGGCGCCATGCAGGCGCTCGAACTCGTGCGCTCAAAGACAACCCGCCAGCCCGCGGACGAAGAGACCAAACAAGTGTCACAATACTGTTACGAGCATGGCCTGGTGACGATCACCGCCGGATCGTACAGCAACGTGATTCGCCTGCTCATGCCGTTGGTTATCACCGACGCGCAAATGGACGAAGCCATGGACGTGCTCGAAGCCGCACTGGCTCATGTTGCCGAGAGTTGTGTGGGGGCGGGCGCCCTCGCGAGCCCAAGCCGAGCGTGAGCACTCCGGCAGGGTCTAAGCAAGTTGAGCTTCCTTCGTGAGCCTTCGTGTCCTTGGTGGTTCACGCTTTTTCTTAACCACGAAGGCCACGAAGGTACACGAAGGAAAACATAAGGAGTTCTTGTAAATGACTACCGCCGCTGCCCACCCTGCCATGACCGGCCAAGAGATGGTCGATCTTACCAAGAAACACACACTGTTTGAGTGGTCGGCGCAGTCCAAGGTCGATCCCATCCCGGTGGCGCGGGCCAAGGGCATTTATTTCTGGACGCCGGAAGGGAAGCGCTTCATCGACTTCAACAGCCAGTTGATGTCGGTGAACATTGGACACGGCGATGAGCGCGTCATCCAGGCCATTACCGAGCAGGCATCGGTGCTGGCCTATGCCAATCCCTTCATGGCGACGGAACCGCGGGCGCGGCTGGGGGCGAAGCTGGCGGAGATCGCTCCGGGCGATATTGACACGTTCTTCTTTACGAACGGCGGCGCGGAGGCCAACGAGAACGCCATCAAGATCGCGCGCTTCTTCACCGGACGCCACAAGATCATCGCGCGTTATCGCTCGTATCACGGTGCGACAGCTGGCGCCATCAGCCTTACGGGCGATCCTCGCCGATGGGCCGTTGAGCCCGGCCTTCCGGGCGTGGTGCGTGTGCTCGATCCGTATCATGGCATCGAGCGCGGATGGGAATCGGCCGAAACTTCGCTGGCCATGATCGAAGAAACTATTCAGCTCGAAGGCCCGCACACGATTGCCGCGTTCATTCTGGAGCCGGTGACCGGGACGAACGGCATTCTTGTGCCGCCGGATGGATATCTTGAAGGGGTGCGGAAACTGTGCGATAAGTACGGGATTCTGGTGATTGCCGACGAAGTGATGTCGGGCTTTGGCCGCACGGGTGAGTGGTTTGCGGTCGATCACTGGAAGGTTGTTCCCGACCTGCTTTGCATGGCAAAAGGGCTTACGTCGAGTTACATTCCGCTGGGCGCTGTCGGCATGAGACGACATATTGCCAAGCACTTCGACGACAAAGTGTTCTATGGAGGACTTACTTACAACAGTCATCCCATGGGATGCGCAACGGCACTGGCGACCATTCGCGTTTACGAGGAAGACAATCTGATCGAGAATTCCCGGAAGATGGGCGCGATCATGAAGACGCTGGGCACGGAGTTACAGGTGAAACACCGGTCGGTGGGCGCGGTGCGTTCGATCGGGCTGTTCGGCATCGTCGAGCTGATCCGGGACCGCAAGACACGGCAGCCCATGGCTCCCTTCAACGGCACCTCGGAGGAAATGGTCGCGCTCGGAAAGTTCTTCCGAGAGAACGGGCTCTATACCCTGGTTCGCTGGAATACCTTCTATACCAATCCGCCGCTGTGTATCAACGAGGAGCAACTGCGGGAGGGGTTTGCGATCATCGACAGGGGGCTTGAGATTACGGATAAGGCGGTGAAAGACTGAAGGCTATCGGCTATCGCAAAAATGGCTTTGGCGATACTTCCCACTTTACGGCAAAGTTGTTCCGTACCAAAACATGACTGTACCGATGGCTGCCGGTAGAATCGCGAGTATTAGGCCAGGGCGGGCGGCGAATCCGACCAGCATACCGATAATTGGAATCCACACACCAACGGTGGTCAGGTGCCGAATGGTCGGGGTCTCGATGTTTGGCCACTTTCTTGAATGGGCTAACAACAGCACCACAGCCCAGACCCCGATACTCAGAAGTGGCGCCGACAAACCAACCAAGCTGGCGCGTGATCGCCAATCCAGACGGTTCGGAATCTGCAAATACTTCACCCAACCCCAAAGGAGGATGAAGGGCGAAAGGATGCAAAGCGCAGTGAGCCAGTCCACAACTGAATGCTATGCCTCTCCCACCGTTGAATCCAAGTTACTTTCCGCAGACAACTTCTAATGCAAATGCATGGACTGCGGCACTCCTAACGCTCAGCAGTTGAGTTGTATCAGCCCTAGCGCCAGGTGCGCTGCTGACTATCGGAGGGGGAAATTATCATGGGTGCGTGGTGCGCTTTAGCGGCGTGATCGTTGATCACGGTTGCGGCCTGGGTGCGGAGGTTGCCGCCCTTCGCGTCGAAATCGAGCGTGCTGACGCTGTGTTCACAGTGCGTGCAGGTGAACTTCATGCCGCCCTTGATGCGCTGGATTCTGTAGGCTTTCACTACCTGAATTGTAATCCTCCGCAAGCAGGAGCGGGCAAGCGATGGTGGGGCAGCGAAAGTAACCAATAGCGAATCCAGATTTGCCGAGAGCACAGACAGTTGCCGAGCTGCGCTCGGCTTGGACGGGCGAGGGCGCCCGTCCCTCCACCGGCGCTACTTTGCCAGGCGGTTGTATTTCTTCAGGACCTCGCGCAGACGGTCGTGCGGGAGGGCTATGGCTGTGTGGTCGTCGATGCCGGTCATGGTTTCGGCGGCTACCATGGCGTTGATGACGGCTTCTTCGGTGGCCTGGACGGTGGCGAGGAACAGTGGATCGAGGCTGTCGTTGGGCAACATTTTCAGGTCGTGGACTCCCTTGGGAGCCGCCGCTCCCGGATTCGCGGTGGAGAAGGCGACGAAGATGTCGCCGGAACCGTCGCTGGAGTAGCTGCCGTCGCGGCCGAGGCCGAGAGACGCCCGGCGCGCGATTCGCTTCAGTTGGGTCGGAATCAGCGGTGCGTCGGTTCCGACGACGATAATAATTGAGCCGACGTCTTCGCCGTAGGCGGGGTGCTCGGGAATCTCCTTGCCGACGGGGACTCCGGCGATGCGCAGTTGGTCGCGCTGTCCGTAGTTGCACTGCACGAGCACGCCGATCGTGTAGCCGCCCGCTTTCGAATCGAGCACGCGTGAGGCGGTTCCGATCCCGCCCTTGAATTCGTTGCAGATCATGCCCGTTCCGCCGCCGACGTTGCCTTCTTCGACGGGGCCGCCGTGCGCGGAATCGAGAGCGTGGAACACGTGCTCGGGTTTCACGTGGAATCCGTTGATGTCGTTGAGATAGCCGTCCCAGGTTTCGGCCACCACGGGCAATGACCACCAGTAGCCTTCCATGTCGGGCTCGCCGCGCTTCACTTTCCAGGCGATGACGGCGTCGCGAACCACGCCGACACTGTGCGTGTTGGTGATCATGATGGGACCGTTGAGGAAGCCGGAGTCTTCGAGCCAAGTGGTGCCGGTCATCTCTCCGTTGCCGTTGAGCGTGAACCAGGCGCCGAAGACGGAGTCGTTCGCGTCCCGTCCGCGCGGATGGATGGCGGTGACGCCGGTGCGCACCGGGCCTTCACCGACTTTGAGCTTGCCGCTGCCGGAGATGAGCGTGGTGTGTCCGACTTCGACGCCTTTGACGTCGGTGATGGCGTTGTTGGCGCCGGGGTTGCCGTCGAAGGGGACGCCAAGGTCGCGGGCCCGGGGCTTGGCTTGGGCGAAGGCGAGAGTGCTGGCGCAGAGAAGAGCGGTCAGGAACGGGAGTATGCGAGATCGGATCATAAGTGTTAATTCGATTGCGTGTCGGCGGCAGTATAAAGCATGGAAGCGGTTGGTTTAGAATCCTGCTAGGAAAAGCGGTGGTCAGGGCAGGGCGTCAGAAAATGACGTCAGGAGATGACATGGAGAACTGGAAGCGGGCGGTGATTGCGGCATCGGTGGGAGCGGCGACCATGTTGCTGCTGAAGGGGAAACGTCCGGCGGCGGTGCTGGTGGGAGGGGTGGTTTTGGCGGTGCTGGCGTCCGAGTACCCGGATCAGTTTGTACGGATTCGCGAAGAGCTGCCTTCGTATGTGCGGCAGGGAACGAAGTTTCTGGATCTGGCGATGAAGATCGGTAGCAGGATCGAGGAGTTGGCGGAAAAGCGTGCGGCGCAGGCGTTTGAGGAACTGGGAGAATACTAGGACCCGCTTCTCGCTATTCGTCGTTCGCTGCTCGCAATGCCAAAGTATAGCGATTGGCGAACAGCGAACAGCGGGTTCAATCGATCCCCAGTTGTTTGCGGGCGTCGGGGCTTAGGCGTTCGGGAGTCCAGGGCGGTTCCCAGACCACGTTGACGTTGGCGTTGCGGACGCCGGGGAGTTGCTCGACGCGGGACTTGACCTGCGCGCTGATGTTGACGTGCTCGGGGCAGCCTTGGGCGGTGAGGGTCATATCGACGGTGACGTCCTGTTGACCTTCAGCTACGTCGTTGAAGCGGATTTCATAGATCAGGCCGAGATCGACGATGTTGACGGGGATTTCGGGATCGTAGCACTGCTTGAGGGCGTTGAGAACGTCATCCTGGGCAATGGGCATGAATTTCCTTTGCGGGTCGTTGATCTTGAAAAGCTGAAATATTGATAGTGAGAGCGCTTACTCATATTCTATAGCGAATCTAGCTTGCTGTGACCACAGGCAACTGCCGAGCTTCGCTCGGCTTGGACGGGCGAGGCGCCCGTCCCCACACGAAGGGATTTTGTTCTTAAATCATGGCCGTCGATCCGGAGTTTCAGAAGAAACTACAAGTCTTTCTCGTGGCCGCCATCGTGCTTGCGGGCGGGCGCGCCGCGTACATCGTGTACGAGCGGCACGAGGCGATGAAGGACGAAGCGAAGCCCCAGCAGGAAACCGCGCTGAAGGCGGACTACTACGTTACGCCGAAGAAGTTGCGTCCTTATGATCTGAAGTCGGCGCGCCAATTGACCGAGCAACCCGTATGGGTGAAGGTCGGTTATCAACTCACGTACTATCCGTACGATCGGGAGGGGCACAAGACAGATTTCGGACATGAGGCGGGAACGCTGCTGCCTTTGCAGAAGCTCGCGATTCAGGACGTGGTGACGGATGTTTCTCCGCGGGCTCCGGGGATCAAGCAGGTGATGGCGTGCTTTTCGCTGGAGGGCAAGGGTTATGCGGTTCCGATCGGTGCGGTTAAGGGCGGCGATTTCAAAATTTACACCGATGAGATTTTCTTCATCGAAGATCCGCGCGATCTTTACAAGCACTGGCCCGCGGATGTCTGGAAGAAGATTGACGCTCATGAAGTGCAAGCGGGGATGAGCGAGTTACAGGCCAGCTTCTCGATTGGAGCGGGTGTGCCGGAGGGTTCCGGCGATTACGGTTGGAGAACTCTGCATTACGCGAATGGCGGAAAGCCGCTGGTGATCACCTATCAAAACGACAAGGCGGTTGAGATCAAGCCGGGCTCGTGAGCGTACAATTCCGCTCATGAAACGAGCGCTCGGCGTTGTTGCTGCCTCTCTTCTGCTGTGCTTCTCAAGTCTTGCCGCAAGTTCTCCCGCGCCACGCACCCTGCGCGTCGATTACTACCACACCGGAAACTCGCACGAAGAATGGTTCAGCCTGGACCGGGTGGTGCTCGAGCCGCTGGAGTGGCCGGGGAATTCAAACAAGGCCATCGATGAAAGTCAGCTGGGAAACTACCTGTTTGAAGTGCGCGAGCGCGGCAGCGGAAAGTTGGTGTACTCGCGTGGATTCAATTCGGTGTTTGGAGAGTGGAAGACGACGGAAGAGGCGCTGCACGGGAACCGGACGTTTTCGGAGTCGCTGCGCTTCCCCAGTCCTGAGGCGCCGGTGGAAGTGTCGCTGAAAGAGCGCGCTGGGAACGGCTTTCGCGAAGGTCGGAAGGAAGTTTGGAAGGAAGTATGGAAGACGGTGGTGAATCCGAAGGACAGGTTCGTCGACCGGTCGCGTCCACCTTCGCCGGGGCCGTTGATGGAATTGCAGATGGGCGATCCGGCGACGAAGGTGGATTTGCTGGTGCTGGGCGATGGTTACACGGCTGCGGAGCGCGGGAAGTTCGAGAAAGACGCGGGGCGATTCATGGAAGCGCTGTTTTCGACATCGCCGTTTCGCGAGCACCGGAAAGATTTCAACGTGTGGGGGCTGTGTCCGGCGGCGGCGGAGTCGGGCGTGTCGCGGCCTTCGAGCGGAATTTATCGGCGGTCGCCGGTGGGCGCTGCGTACGACACGTTCGGCACCGAGCGCTATGTGCTGACCACGGAGAACCGGGCGCTGCGGGATGTGGCGTCGTTCGCGCCGTATGAGTTCATCGAAATTCTGGTAAACGGGCAGACCTACGGTGGCGGCGGAATTTTCAATCAGTACGCAACGGTGGCGATCGACAATCTGTGGGCGGGATATGTGGGAGTGCACGAGTTTGGACACCAGTTCGCCGCGCTGGCGGATGAGTACTATACGTCGGATGTGGCGTATCTGCCGGCGGAGAAGAAGACGGAACCGTGGGAGCCGAATGTGACCGCGTTGCTCGATCCTGCAAATTTGAAGTGGAAGGAGCTGGTCGCGGCGGGGACGCCGGTGCCGACGCCGTGGGACAAAGAGGAGTTCGATCGCTTTGAGCGGGACATCCAGCGGCAGCGCAAAGAGCTGCGAGCGGCGGGGAAGCCTGAGGCGGAGATGGATGAACTTTTCCGCGAAGAGCGCGCGAAGGAAGATGCGATGCTCGGTTCGCAGAAGTTTGCCGGGAAAGTCGGAGCGTTCGAGGGAGCGGACTACGAGGCGAGAGGGTACTACCGTCCGGAGGTGGACTGCATCATGTTCACGCGGCACAAGGCGTTTTGCGCGGTCTGCCGGCGCGCGATTGAGCGGGTGATTGGGATGTATGCGGGGTGAACCAAGTCTCACCGCCGAGACGCTGAGGGCGCCGAGAAATGCTTTAGGGAGCGCTTAGGCGAGCGCGAACGAACTCTATGACTTCTGGGGTCACGTAGTTTGGCGGGTGGATCTCAAACATGGGGCGACCGATGACGGGTTTCAGCGAGACTCGCTCCCAGGCTGGGCCTGCGGAATCTTGGACGGAGTGCAGCAGGACGGCGTCGGCGCGGTCCAGATAAGTTTGCGCGGAGGCTTTGAAGTCGACGGTCTGCGGATCGAGCACGGTCAGATAGAGGTCCGGCTTCATGAAACGCAGAATGCTGTTCGATTCGATGATGGCGATTTGCGTGGTGGCGAGGATCTTGCGGATGCGAGGCATGGCTTCAGCGAGGTGCCCTTGCTGGGTGCGGACCCACCAGGAGTGATCGGCGCCGGCGACTAAGAATCGTGAAGTGTCGGATTCGCCGGAGCGGTCTTTCTCTTCTGACACAGCCCAGGAATGATCGGCGGTGGCACAGTCGCAGGCTTCGCCGTTGGCGGAGCAGACGCCGTGTCCGTATTGAGTGATTTTGAGAGCGGTCCAGTGGAAGCCGGGCAGGGCGGCGATGAGACCGGCAACGACGCTGGTCTTGCCGACGCTGCGGGTGTGTCCGCCGATGACGAGGATGGGCATGAAGGCAGCTCTTGGCCGTTAGCTCTTAGCTGTCAGCTCTCAGCTCTCAGCTTTCAGCTTTCAGTTCTCAGTTCTCAGTTCTCAGTTCTCAGTTCTCAGTTCTGGCATTAGATGCGGCGAGCCGCGTCTCTACATCGGCATTCAATTCTGCTCAGCGATTCTTCTTGGCTGACCGCGATACGAACGCCAGTTCTTTAAGATACTCCCGGATGGGGCGCGCGGGGGTTCCCCAGAAGACGACGCCCTTGCCGCGAATCACTTTCTTTGTTGGGATGCCGCTTTGCGCACCCAGGATCGCGCCTTCTTCAATGCGCACGTGATCCGCGATGCCGACTTGCCCACCGATGATGACGTTGTCTTCGACGACCGCACTTCCGGAAAGGCCGGTTTGCGCGGCGATGACCACGTCCTGGCCGATCTGGACGTTGTGACCGATGTGGACGAGGTTGTCGATCTTTGTGCCGCGGCAGATGCGGGTTTCGTCAAGCGCGCCGCGGTCGACAGTGGAGTTGGCTCCGATCTCGACGTCGGCTTCGATCACGAGCCGTCCAACTTGCGGGAATTGCTCGTAGCGTCCGGTTTGGGAATCGCGGACGTAGCCGAAGCCTTCACTGCCGAGGACAGCGCCCGCCTGCACGATGACGCGGTCGCCGAGAATTGTGCCCGGGTAGACGGTGACGTTGGCATCGAGGCGGCAATGGCTTCCGATCACCACGCCGTCGCCGAGCACCGAACCGGAGCCAACAGTCGTTTCATCGCCGACCTTGACGTGTTCGCCGAGAATTGCGCGCGGGCCGATGGCTACGTTCTTGCCGATCTCAGCGGAGGCGGGAACGATGGCGGAGGGATGAACGGCGCGATTGCGGTCGGGGTCGCGCAGTAG
>CZKY01000110.1_pt1 | contig 77212 bp, 63 predicted proteins | sample 2454881 | NCBI WGS metagenome assembly CZKY01 (sample SAMEA3539301, study PRJEB10725) | soil metagenome | biome: tundra; feature: field; material: soil | place: USA | collected 2010-05 | depth 0.15 m | reverse complement strand
GTGAAATCTTGCCGCATCGTTTTCCACAGTCTCTGCCTTGTCAATCCCCACTCCCGCCCTATCGACTACATCGCTACGGACGGATCACGGGCTGGCGCGCGAAAGCTGCGCGATTCTCAGCGTGGTACCATCGAAAGTTGGGCGTGCGTTTGATCGTGAGGAGCGCTGCTCTGGGACCTAACACCTGACACCTGAGACTCAATCTCTTGAAAATTCTTTTTATCGGTGACATTTTTGGGCGCCCCGGGCGGACGATCGTAAAAGATCGCCTGCCTGAACTGCGCCAGCAGCACGCCGTGGATCTGGTCATCGCCAACTGCGAAAATGCCGCGGCTGGGTTCGGAATCACGCCTGCGCTGGCGGAAGAGCTTTTCGATCTGGGTATCGACGTGATGACCACCGGAAATCACGTCTGGGACAAACGCGAGATCATCGAATACTTCCACATGGCTGACGGCAATCCACACAGTCCGGCGCGCCGCTTGCTGCGGCCGGCAAATTTTCCGCAGAACCTGCCCGGTTGGGGAGTTTACGAAGGCCAGAAAAAAGGCGTCGCTTATGCCGTCGTGAATCTTCAGGGACGTGTGTTCATGGGGTCGAGCGACGATCCCTTTCGCTACGCTGATCGACTGCTGGAACAGATCAAATCGAAGATCGTGTTTGTAGATTTCCATGCCGAAGCCAGTTCCGAAAAAATTGCCTTCGGTTGGTACCTCGACGGGCGCGTCACCGCCGTCGTGGGCACGCACACGCACATTCCCACCGCGGATGAGACGATCATGCCGAAGGGCACTGCCTACATCACGGACGTCGGCATGACCGGACCGTACGACAGCGTCATTGGCGTGAAAAAAGAATTAGTGATTGAGAAGTTTCTCAGCGGGATGCCGGCGCGCTTCGAAGCGGCCAACGGCGACGTCCGCCTGTGCGCCGTTGTGGTCGAGTGCGATGACCAGACCGGCCGCGCCACGCGGGTGGAACGGCTGATGCTGCGGTAAAGGCTCGGCAGGCAGTTCGGATGTTGCCGCCCACCGCTGGGTTTCCCGTAGAGACGCGGCTTGCCGCGTCTCAGCGCCGCCGGGGAGACGGGGCAAGCCCCGTCTCTACATTCAGCAAGCGTTACGACCGTAGTTCCCAACCCAGGATTTCTCTTGCAAGACAGCAGCGGGCGGGCATTCTATAGTAGGTAATATGCGATGGCTGCCAGCAGGAATTTGTTTGTTGCTTGCCGGGGTGTGTTTAGCCACAGACACTCCTCCGCCTGCCGCTGCACCGCTCTGCTCTAATTCCCGAGGCGCGCCCGCCTGCCACGGTCCCGCCAAAGATCTGAAGGCCGCCCGCCAGGCTTTTGCGCGCGGTCTCAAACTCGAGAAATCGCAGAACCTGGACGAGGCGTTTTACGAATTTGAAGAAGCGTCCCGCCTGGTCCCGCAAAACGTGGAGTACTTGACCGCGCGGGAGATGACGCGACAGCATCTGGCGGGGATGCATCTGGAACGCGGAAACGGCGATCTGCTCAAGGGCCGGCAAGTCGAGGCGCTGGCGGAGTTCCGAACGGCGCTGAACCTCGATCCGCAGAACGAATTCGCGCAGCAGCGCATAAGCGACGCTCTGGGGCCCGTGCCGGTACGCACCGCAAGCCCGCCGCAAATGGTCGCCAGCGCCGACGCGCTGGCCGCCAAACCGGCCGACGTTATTCATAACATCCACTACCGCGGCGATTCGCGTGGTCTGCTCACCGCGGTCGCCGCGAGCTATGGGCTGACGGTCGTCTTCGACGATACCGTCCCCAGCCGTCGTGTGCGATTCGATATAGAGAACGCCGATTTCGCGACCGCCATGCGAGCGGTCTCCGCGGTTACCAAGAGCTTCACCGTCGCGCTTGAAGACACAGTTCTCTTTGCTTGTGCTGACACCCCTGACAACCACCGCCTCTTCGACCGCATGGGCATGCGCTCGTTTTACGTCTCCCCTGGCAATCCCCAGGATTTAAACGAACTAATGAACTCGCTGCGGACAGTGTTCGAGTTCAAGTTCGTAAGCATCAACGCTGCGTCGAGCACCATCACGTTGCGCGGACCGCAGGCGGCCCTGGAAGCCGCAACCGAGTTTCTCGGACAACTGAATGACACCCGGCCGGAAGTGATGCTTGATCTGAAAGTCTTCCAGGTGAGCCATACCTACACGCGGAATATCGGGATACACGTCCCGAACCAATTCAATCTTTTCAACATTCCGGTGTCCGCCCTCGCGGCTCTCGGCGGACAAAATATCCAGGCGCTGATCAACCAACTGATTGCCTCGGGCGGCATCAACCAAGCCGGCAATCAGACCATCGCCGCCCTTCTCGCACAATTGCAAGGTCAGCAGAACTCGATCTTTAGTCAACCGCTCGCGACCTTCGGCGGCGGGCTCACGCTGATGGGCATTAGCTTCGATCAGTTGTCCGCCGCGCTTTCCATGAATGAGAGTTCTGTCCGGTCGCTCGATCATGTCCACCTGCGCGCTTCCCAGGAGAAGGAAGCCACTTTTAAGCTGGGATCGCGCTACCCCATCCTCAACGCCAGCTTTGCACCGATCTATAACAATCCGGCCATCGCGCAGGCCATCGGAAATCAGTCGTTCACCGCGGCCTTTCCTTCCGTCAGCTATGAGGACATCGGACTCACGGTCAAGGCGAAACCGCTGGTTCACAACAATTCAGATGTAGCGCTCGAGCTGGAGATACAATTCCGCACCTTGGGAAGCACAAACTCAAATGGCATTCCAGTAATTTTCAATCGTGAGTACAAGGGGGGAATCCTGCTCAAGGAAGGTGAACCGGCAGTCGTAGCGGGAATGATCACCGCGTCCGACCAGAGAAGCCTGAGCGGTCTGCCTGCGTTCTCCACGATCCCGGGCTTCGGCGTTCTCACCTCGCAGAATTCCAAGCAGGAAGAGGAAGACGAACTGCTGATCCTGATCACGCCGTACGTCGTCCGCGGCCCGGAGCGCACCGAAGCGCCGGAAATCTGGATCGGAAAATAAATCGGGTCATCGGGTGATCGGGCCATCTAAAACCTGAAACCCAAGAGTCTCTTGACTTTCGATGACCCGATGACCAGATCACCCGATCACCCGATCTACTTCTGGCTCGCCTGGAAGTCCACAATCTTCTTCAACAGATCGACGGGCGCCCCGCCGGGCACGTTACGTCCATTGATGAACAGAACCGGCGTGCCATTCACGTTCACCGACCTTCCAAGCGCAACGGAGGCGTCAACTCTGGCCTTAGTATCCGGTTTGATTGCGCAGGCGGCGATCTCGTCGCCATTGGCGCCCGATGCGGTCGCGAGGGCTTTCAGCTTTTCATCGACGTTGGCCTCAGTGATATTGCTCTGGTCGTCAAACGTCTTCTGGATAAATTTCCAGACTGCATCATTCGAAGCGCGCCCCACGCAATCGACATAGCCGGCCGCTTTCTCCGCCCAGTTGTGCGCGGGGAGAGGAAAATTCTGGAAGACAAAGTGGGCCTCGGGCTCCAGCGCAAGTAGCTGATCAATCACGGGCGCGGCCTTCTGACAGTGCGGGCACTGCATATCGCTGAACTCGACAATCGTCACCGGAGCCTTCGCCGGTCCCTTCGCAGGGCCGTTTACGCCTTTTTCGAGCTTGGTGCGGGCATCGTCAAATGGCTTCGCACCGAAGGGCAGGATGTCGCCCGTAATGGCACGCTTGCCGTCAGGGCTAACTAGAAACCGATTCGGGTTCGAGCCCTGCGCGTTGGTGATCACAACCGAGACCTCCGCCAGCCCCTGCACCTCGGAGGGACGAATATCCGTCACCTTCCACGTGATGGCGGGATCGTAACCAAACATCTGGAACAGGAACGAGTTGACCGCGTCTTCGGTGGGCAGCCCCGTTGAGCCTCCCGTGGCGGCCGCAGTAGCCGCTGGTTTGGCTGCCGGTTTTGCCGGGTGAGCGGGTTGGGTTTGAGCGATGGCGATGCCGGATAACAGAAGAGCAGCGAGCAGTGTGCGACGCATGTGTGTCATATTTTGAAATTCGATTGGAACTCGATTGTTACAAAAACCGGCGAAGTTGTCATTTCCGAATGAGCGAAGGAGTCCCTGCGACATGCAGCTAGTGCCGCGACCGCGTGATTGTTACTGCCTGTCGATCCAAGCTTTGCTGGTGGAGAGCCGGGCGTCCCCGCCCGGCTGGACGGGCGAGACGCCCGTCCCTCCACCCTATGACTCGTCAGGCGGTAAAGGTACTAGAACTCCGCCTTGGCCGCGATTGGGAATCTTCGGCCATAGCCGAACGCCTTGGCGGAAATCTTGATTCCGGGCGCTGCCTGTTGCCGTTTGTATTCGCTGCGTTCCACCATCCGGATCACCCGCCGCACCAGATCTGGATCGAAATTGTGAGCGCGAGCAATCTGCTCGGCCGAGCACGACTCCTCCACGTAGTCTTCGAGAATCGCATCGAGCACCTCGTAGGGCGGGAGCGAGTCCGAATCCTTCTGGTCCGGGCGCAATTCCGCGGACGGCGGCTTCTCGATCGTCGCTTCCGGAATCACTTTGCGCCGTGAGTTCACGTAAGCGCTCAGGCGATACACTAACCCCTTCGGCACATCCGAAATCACCGCCAGCCCGCCCACCATATCGCCGTAAAGAGTGCAATAGCCGACGGCCAATTCGCTCTTGTTGCCGGTCGAAAGCACCAGCGCGCCGAACTTGTTCGACATGGCCATCAACAGTAGTCCGCGGGCGCGGGACTGAATGTTTTCTTCGGTGACGTCTGGCGGCAGGCCGGCAAACACTGGCGCAAGCGTCTGGAGCGCGGCCTCGTAGATTTCGTGGATCGAGAGCAGTTCGAAGCGAATCTTCAGGTTGCTGGCCAGTTCCCGTGCGTCGTCAATCGACCCTTGTGACGAGTACGGCCCGGGCATGCCGACGCCAATGACGTTCTCGGGGCCGAGCGCATCGGCCGCGATCGACGCGGTGAGCGCGGAATCGATGCCTCCGCTGAGTCCGATGATTGCCCGCTGGAAGCCGCATTTGTGGACGTAGTCTCGCGTTCCCAGAACCAGAGCTTCATACGCGCTGGCTTCATCACCCAAGATCTGTGGGTGCATGTCTCCGTTGAGCTTCTGAGAGTCGAAATAGATCAGGTCTTCCTCGAACGACTTCGCTTGCGCGATCACCTGTCCGTCGGGCGCAATCACCAGGCTCGATCCGTCAAAGACCAAGCTGTCGTTGCCCCCCACCTGGTTCACCATCGCGACCGGAACTTTCTGATTCCGCGCGATGGAGGCGAGCATGTCCCGGCGCAGTTCGCGCTTGCCCAGCCAAAACGGCGAGGCGGATATGTTGAGCACGAAGTTTCCGCCGGCTCGGACCAGTTCTTCGACCGGATCTCTGCCATACAGCTGCCGGTTCCAGAAGCGTTTGTCGTTCCAGACGTCCTCACAGATGGTCAAAGCCATCTGATGGCCACAAAAGCTGAACAGTTGTTGGCTCCTGGCGGGAGCGAAGTTGCGCATCTCGTCGAAGACGTCATAGGTGGGCAGCAGCATCTTCGACTGGATGAAATCGATGCGCCCCTCGCGCAGCAGGGCGGCGGAGTTCATCACTTTTTTGCCAGAGTCCGCTTCGGCCGGGGTCACCGTCCCGCAGATCACGGCAATTCCCTGCGTCTCTGCGGCGATCCTCTCGACGGTCGCGCGACTGCGCACCACAAATAAGGGCCTCTCGACCAGATCGCGCGGGGGGTAGCCGGAGACGGCGAGTTCCGGAAACAGAATCAGGCCCGCGCCAGAACTCCGCGCCTGAAGCGCAAACTGGACGATCTTGGCAGCGTTGCCAGAGAAGTCCCCTACGGTGGGGTTGATCTGGCCCAGGGCAATCTTCACGCTCATAGTGTAGAAGGTCGAGACCAGAAGTCGCCAATGGCGGAAAAGAAGGACGTGACTTTCTTGATGCGAGCAGCGGCGAATACTCACATTTTCATTCCGTCGCCTTCATTCCCTCGCCGGGGCGGGCGACAAACTCCAGTGAGGCCCGGGGTCCGTGCCGGGGCCGGAGGGTGGAGGCGGTGCGCCCATCGGTGGCGTGGTGGAAGGGTTTGCAGGATTAGACTCCGGCATTTCTTCTCCGGGACGCCTCAACGTGGGCGCGCTGGCTGGGCGTTCTTCCTGCTTCTTGGCAACGGTCGGCGCACCCAGATCCACTTCCTTTTCGACGCGCACGATCTTCTGGCCATCCACCTTCATGGTCTCCACCCGCACGACTTCGTCGCCGACGAAGCGCACAAAATCCACGTCCTGCGGGGGCGCGCCGTAGATCCATTCTTCGTATTCAACTTCGTCCGCATGCTCGCGCACTTTCTTGGGCGGACGTCCCTTGGCGTAGATGACCATGTCGTGGTTCATTCCCACCAGCACGTGGTGATTCTTGATGGCATCTTTGACTTGGGGAGAAACCGTTTCCAGGTAGGCATCGAGCGCGGACTTGGAATCAAAATCAAACACCGGACTTAGTAACTTTTTCAGCTCTGGCCCGGTCATCTCTGGAACATATTTGTCGAAGTAGAGATCCACAAAAGAGCCTCGGGCGTTGGCGGACGAATCCGAGGGCGCAACCGGAACCGATGTGCTCGCACCTGAAATCTGGATGTGCTGGTACCACTTCTGCTTCTTGATGGGACCGCCATTGATCTCAAAGCGGATGTGGTCTTCCTTGATGACGACGTCGCTGATGCGGGCCCGGTCGCCGGGTTTCGTGGCTGGTCCCCAGAGCGCCATCAAACGTTGCAGTTCCGGCCCGCTGGGGGTTACGGTGCCGTTTCTGAGGGTCAGGCCAGTCTTCCCCATTGGAAAATTCGTGCGGATGTAGACCAGCTCTTCATTGAAGGCGTGGACAATTTCTTCGCGGGTCTCCTTAGAAATCCTTGGGGGCGGAGTATTCTCAGCGAGCGTCAGTGAGGAGAAGACCAGCAGGACCGCCAACAGCCAATAACAGAGGGAGTAAACGTGGAAGGACCGCATGCAGCACCCCGGGCGGACTGGCTTATTGCCGATGCACTTATTATAGACCGGCGATGGCGCCAAGATCAGTTCCCAGTTCCCAGTTCTCAGTATCTAATCCCCGCGCTTCTCACGATCCCCGGCGCTTGAGATCGCAGTGACCAGCGGCGTGAGTACTTCGGTAACGGTGAGCTGTACTTTAAGCACCTAAGGTCATCACCGCAACCCCCCTTAGAATGGATGCAGGACGGACCAGCTCATCCCCGCGCTAGGGCCGACAGGATTGCTTTTTGCCGTTGAATCTTCCCATTCCCGCGCGCATTCCGCTCCTTTACGTCATCCTTGGCGTGCTGTTGGCCATCAGTGTCCTCCCGATGTACTTCTACTCGGCGCAGATCGAGACCATGAACCGGGAACGCCTCAAGACCAACGAAATGCTGCTGCAAAACACGGTCACGCGTTCGCTGGCCGACGACATTTCCCAGCACCAGGAAGCGCTGCATATGATGCTGGCCAATTTGTCGTCGTCGATTCAGGTAATGATGCTGGCCAATCCGAGCGGGAGCGACCTTAATGCGCAGAAACTTCTGACGCCAGAGTTGCGGGCCATGCTCGAGAATTTTGTTTCGTCTTCGAACGACATTGCCTATGCCACGCTGCTGAATGGCAATGCCAAAGGAATTTCCGCCGGGCGTATTGAGCCCGACGCCTTTCTGCAGCGGGAACTGGAGCGAGCCTATCAAGCCGCCCGCGAAGGACGCGTCTACAGCGGGCAGCCGCTGATGGTGGGCAGCGGAAAATCTGCGCGCACTGTCATGTTGGTCAGCTCGCCGATTATGTATGGCGGACGTTTTCTGGGGATGATTGGGTCGGTGGTGGATATGGACTACCTGATCCGCCGGTTGCAGCAAGTCAGGCTGACCGGATTGATGCCGTACGTCGTGGACAGCCAGGGAAGGCTGGTGGCGGCGGCGACTGCGCAATATGCTACCGGACAGGACATGAGCCATTTCGAGATCGTCCGCAGTTTTGTGGGCGAAGGTTCGAAAGCCCAGTTGGCGGCGACCCGCGAATTCACGATTGGTGACGGGAAAGACACGACCGCGATGCTGGGAACGTACAGTCCGGTTACCTCGCTGGATTGGGCGGTCGTGGTGCAGAAGCCGCGCGAAGACGCGTATCGCGGAATCTACGAGATGCAGCGCACGGGGCGCTTGCTGGCGTGGCTGGCGGTGTTTGTGAGTGTGGGTCTGAGTATTCTCTCGGCGCGACGGATCACCAGCCCGCTGCAAGTGCTGGCGCAGTCCAGCCGAGCCATTGCGCGCGGCGATTTCTCTCAGCGCGTGCACCTGAAAACGCGCACCGAGATCGGCGAACTGGCGACGACGTTCAACACCATGTCGGAAGAACTGGAACAGTTCGTCGAGGACCTGAGGCGCGCCGCAGATGAAAACAAGGCGCTGTTCATGGGGTCGATCCAGATGCTGGCCGGCGCCGTCGACGAAAAAGACCCTTACACGCGCGGCCATTCCGACCGGGTTACGAAATACTCGCTGATGATCGCGAAAGAGATGGGGCTGGATCCGGGATTTCTTGAGATCCTGCGAGTCTCGGCGCAGCTGCACGATGTCGGCAAGATCGGCATCGAAGACCGCATCCTGAAAAAACCGGGCGCTCTGACTCCGGAAGAATTCGAGATCATGAAAACGCATACCACCAAGGGCGCGAACATCCTGCGTCCGGTGCCGCAGTTGCGCGAGATGCTGCCCGGAATCGAACTGCATCATGAAGCTCTCAACGGACGCGGATATCCTTACGGAATAAAAGGCGACGAAATTCCCCTGCTGGCGCGTGTGATTGCGGTCGCAGACACCTTTGACGCTCTGACCACGAACCGTCCTTACCAGAAGGCACACGATCCGGTGGAAGCTCTGCGCATCATTCAGACTCTCTCGGGACAGCGCCTTGACCCCAAGGCCGTAGCCGCGCTGCTGGCGGTGTTTGAGCGGGGAGAAATTCGTATTCAGAAACAACTGACGCAAACCATCCCACTGGAATCGGCCGCACCCGCTCCGGCGCCGCTGCAACCGGTTGATCCCCTCACGGTCGAAATCACCCGTACCTGAACGAGGAAATTTGGCAATTTGAGAATTGTGTAATTTGGTAATTGAAACCCAATTGGCCTCGGGTTTGAAATTACCAAATTACAGATTACACAATTACAAACTTTCTCCCCGGTCGATTCTCATATAATCGGTGTTGGATACCTCATGATTCAAACCCTTTTTGGCAGTCTGGACGAAGAACAGAAACCAAGTTTTATTGAGCGCATGAAGGAAGCGGTCTCGCGCACGCGCGAGAACCTGGCCGAGCGCATCGAAGATGTCGTCTCCATCGGCAAGGAAATCGACCGCTCCACGCTGGACGACCTGGAAGCCACGCTGATTGGCGCCGACCTCGGCATCCCTACCACCCATGAGGTTCTGGAGAAGCTGCGCGATAAAGCCGATCGGAAGCAGATCAAGGATGTGAATGAACTCAAACGGCTGCTGAAAGAGGAACTGCTGGCGATTCTGACGTCGACCAGTTCGCTGCCCGTGACCAAAGTGGACGGCACGCCGGAGGTGATCATCGTGGTGGGCGTGAACGGCACGGGCAAGACGACCACGATCGGAAAATTGGCGCAGGTGTTTCGCGCGCAAGGAAAAACGGTGCTTTTGTGCGCAGCGGATACGTTCCGCGCAGCGGCGATCGAGCAACTCGAGATTTGGGGCCAGCGCACGGGAACGGAAGTGATCAAGACGAAAGCCGGTGGCGATCCGGCGGCGGTGCTGTTTGATGCGTTGCAGTCGGCAACCGCGCGCAAAACCGATTACGTGATCGTCGATACTGCCGGGCGGCTGCACACCAAGCAAAACCTGATGCTCGAACTCGAAAAGATGAAGCGCACGGCACAGCGCATCGTGCCGGGCGCGCCGCACGAGACTTTGCTCGTGATGGATGCCACCACCGGTCAGAATGGACTGCAACAGGCGCGGCAGTTCACGCAATCGGCCGGAGTCACGGGAATTGTACTGACCAAGCTCGATGGCACCGCCAAAGGCGGCGTCGTGGTCGCAATTTCGCGGGAGTTGGGACTCCCGGTGCGGTATGTGGGCGTCGGGGAGAAGGCGGGCGATCTGCTGCCGTTTGATCCTAAGGAATTTGTGGAGTCGCTGTTTGCGTAAACCAGCGATTAGCTTTTGGCTCTTGGCTTTTAGCCAATGGCTAAGAGCTAACAGCTAAGAGCATCTCAATGACAAACGACGAACAACACCTGCGCAGGGCGCTGGAGTTAGCGCGAGCGGGCGTTGGGCTGGTTTCGCCCAATCCGGCGGTGGGCGCGGTAGTGGTGGACATATCGGGCCGCGAAGTTGGAGCCGGCACGCACACCTATGACGGTGTGAAGCACGCGGAGGTTCTCGCGCTGGAGCAGGCGGGCGATGGGGCACGGGGCGGAACTCTCTACCTGAATCTGGAGCCGTGCTCGCATCAGGGGCGAACCGGGCCGTGTGCCGATGCCGTGATCGCCGCCGGAATCAGCCGTGTCATCTGCTCTATGGAAGATCCGAATCCACAAGTAGCGGGGCAGGGATTTACGAAGCTCCGCGCGTCAGGAATCACCGTACAGGTCGGCTTGTTCGAATCGGAAGCAAAGAAGCTGAATGAAAGTTTTGCCAAGTACATCCGGCGTGGCAAGCCGCTGGTTACGCTGAAATCGGCTATGACCCTCGATGGAAAAATCGCCGACGCCACGAAACCGGGCACGGAGCCGGGCTCGGCCACGCCTGCGACAGAGGGCGCGCGCAGCGGATACCACTGGATCACGGGCGAGGTGGCGCGCGCGCATGTGCAGCAACTCCGCCATCAGAATGACGCGATCCTGGCCGGAGTGGGGACGGTGATGGCGGACGATCCGCTGCTCACCGACCGGAGTGGCCTGCCGCGGCGGCGCAAGCTGCTGCGCGTGATCCTGGATTCTTATTTGCGCATTCCACTTGCGTCGCGAGTGATCCAGACCGCTGAGCAGGATGTTCTGGTGCTGTGCTCCACTGCGGAGGAAGAGACGACGCGGGCGCTCGAAGCGAACGGCATTCGCGTGCAACAAATATCGGCGACTGCGGACGGACGGCCCAACTTCGCCGCGATTGTCCAAAGCCTGGGAGAACTGGAGATAACGAGCCTTCTTATCGAAGGTGGAGCGCTGGTGAACGGGGCGGCCCTGGCGTCGGGCGAGGTTGACAAAGTGTTCCTCTACTATGCACCGAAGATTTTTGGCGAAGGCGCAGTTCCCTTCCTTGCCGGTGAAAGTTTGCACGGCAGGGCACAGTGCGTGCAGCGGTTCGAGTTGCACCGCTTCGGCCAAGACTTCGCGTTGGAGGGTTATCTCCGCGATCCGTACTCGGGACAGGCATGAATTCTACTGTTGTGCTTTTTAGATTCGCCGCATAAGCATAGTTTGTCATCTTGAGCGAAGCGAAGGACCTATGCATTTGCTGGTAGCGCTGGAATACATAGGTCCTTCGCTTCGCTCAGGATGACAGTGTGGAGTTGTGGCATGAACCTGCGGGACACTTGACTGGGAGGTATAGCTCTTATGTTTACCGGAATTATCGAAGAAGTGGGCAAAGTCGTAAAGATCGAACAGCGCGGTGAGAACCGCCGAATCACGATTGAGGCGGCCCATACACCGAAAGAACTGAAAACCGGCCACAGCGTCGCGGTAAGCGGCGTTTGCCTGACGGCGCTTGACATCAAATCAAAATCATTCTGCGCGGACCTGGCGCCGGAAACATGGGTGCGAACTTCGTTCTCACGGATGCACGAGGGCGCACTGGTGAACCTGGAGTTGCCGATGAAGGCCGATGGGCGCTTCGACGGCCACATCGTTCAGGGGCACGTGGATGGCGTGGGCAAGCTGATCGAGTTCGAGCGCATCGCGGATTCTGAGAACTGGTGGCTGCACATTGAAATCCCGTCGGAGATCGAGAAGTACACGGTGTTCAAGGGATCGATCTCGATCGAGGGCATCAGCCTTACGGTCGCCAAGCTGGAACGGAACCGCTGTACCATCGCCATCATTCCACACACAGCGGAACTGACAAATCTCGGATCGCTGAAGCCGGGAGACCCGGTGAACCTGGAAGCCGACGTAATCGCGAAGTATGTCGAGAAGATGATGAAGGGCGAGCCCGCCCAGAGTTCGCTCACCGTGGAGGAATTGGTTCAGCAAGGGTTTTAGAAGCAGTGGTCAGTGGGCAGCGAATGCCAGAGGTCCGATAGTCTGTCGCCGTTCACCGACCACCGACCACTGCCTCTACGCTTCCAGCTTCAACTCGTCCAGTTCCAGAAATTCCTTAATGATGGGCTCCGTCGATTTCTCCATGTCCTTGTAGGGTCCAAAGAAGATCGCGCGGCCTTCGTACAGGAAGACGACACGGTCGGCCAATTTCTTGGCCAGGCGCATGTCGTGCGTGACCACGACTGACGTCAGGTGCAATTGCAGTTTGAGCCTGGCGATGAGATCGCCGAGCAGATTCCCCATCAGCGGATCGACCATGGTGGTGGGTTCGTCGTAGAGCACGCACTCGGGTTGGGCGGACAGAGCCCGCGCGATGGCAACGGAACGTTTCATTCCGGTAGAAAGGTCGGAAGGCAACAGGTCGCGCATCTCCTTGACTCCGACCATTTCGAGGAGGCCATCGACGACCTGATAAATCTGCTCTTCTGAAAGCTCTCTCTTTTCGCGCAAGGGGAAGGCGACATTTTCACCGACGGTTAAGGAATCGAAGAGGGCGCCGTTCTGGAACACCATCGTGACTTTCTTGCGGATTTCTTCGAGTTGGACCTCGTTGTAGTCGGTGATGTCCTGACCGGCAACAATGACCCGACCGGAATCCGGCTTAAGGAAGCCCATGATGTTGTGGAGCGCCACCGATTTTCCGACACCGCTACGGCCGAGAATGCAAACCATCTCACCCGGCAACACGTCGAAGCTGACATCCTTGAGAACGACCCGATCTCCAAATGCCTTGGAGACATCTTTGAACTCGATGTACGGAGATAGTGTGTCCGCAGCGCCCATGGCTATCAGCATGGCATGAGATGGCAGCGCGGCTCAAGCGCTAAGCGCAAGCACTCGCTGGCGCTAGAAAGACCGGCCCTCGGCTGCCCGGCGGTCCTGCGGCGTGTTCACGTTGAAAAAACTCTGCTCGGAAAAGCCGGCCGCTGCCAGTTCGCCCTCTTCGATCACCCGGATGGACACGCTGGAAAACGCCGCATCGATCTTGTACTTCCCTGCCCGCAGAGCCTGCTCGGCGGCAAGGGAGAAACCGCGTCGATAGACCGCACAGAGCGGCTGAAGTCCCTTGCCGGCGCGAGGCACGGTGATAATGGCGTCGTTGTCTTCGGCCGCCGCCAACAGAAATGCGAGAAGTTCCGTGGAGACGAAGGGCATGTCCACGGCGAGCATCAGGTTCAACTCGGCAGGTGAATGCACCAGCGCGGCGTGAATACCGGCCAGGGGACCGCATCCGGAGAAAATGTCTGCCACGACTGATCCATATTTCGAAGATCCGTATTTTGTAGATCCGTATTTCGTAAACTTCGCAGGGTCGCCGACGATCCTCACGCTGTCGCAGACCTCGCTCATCACGCCGAGCGCGCGATCCAGCAGTGATTGGCCGCCAAACTCCAGAAAGGCTTTATCGACGCCCGTGCCCATGCGGGAACTCTTGCCTCCGGCGATGATGAAGCCCATGCGCGACGGTTCGGTTCGTGCCATATGGAAAAGCATAAGGCCTACGCCGCGATACACGAAAGTAACCTATTCAGAACGGCCAGTCCGCCGGAAGATGGATATGCCCGATTGGTACGGGGGCACTACTCGTCATCATGCCGCAAAAACTGATGGATGTTCTCATGCTGGGACGCTGTTCGCACGAGTTTTCCTGGCCGCGCCGCGCGGCTAACGGAGAGTACTACCAAGTCTGCATGGTCTGCGCGACCGCTTACCAGTATGACTGGAAGACCATGCGTCGCGGGAATCGGGTCGACGAACCGGTGGCGGAGAGCACGACTGTCCGACGCCGCTCCGGCCAAAAGCAACCAACCTGGATGCCCCGGGCACGGCGCCTGCGGTCGAACCTTCCGATTCGATACCGCGGGAAAAATCTCAGCACCTGGTACCAGGGCGTGGTCCAGAACATCAGCCAGTCGGGCATACTGTTTCACGGCCCGCAGCAACTGCCGGCGAATGCGCTGGTGGAACTGATCTTCGAGATGCCCGAAGAAATCTCCGGACAAAAGAACAGCAATGTACTTTGCCAGGGGAGGCTGATTCGTATCAAGGACGCGCTTGACAACACCGAGGACGCCTACGAACTGGCGGCTTCCATCCTCGACTACAAGTTTCTCCATCAGAACTGACTTGCGAACGTCCTGAACACATGCAGCGCGCTGCTTTTCTTGACCATGGCGCTCGCGAACATGGCGTGCTCCGGGCACTTGCCGCGTTAGCTTTTCGCTCCGATTTTCCCTGCGAACGTCGCGCTCCTGCATCTAAACTAGACATAGTTATCTTTTATTGCTTGGGAGCGCTTATGGGGTTCAGGGCAGGTAATCGTTGTTCAGTGACTCTGTTGGCTGGCATCATGGCCATCGGCCTGGCATGCACTAAGACGCCGGATGACAGCCAATTGACCAGCCAGATTCAATCCAAGCTCAACGAGGATTCCGGCCTGCACGGCAAGCCGATCACAGTGCAGACCTCGGGTGGGGTGGTGACGCTCTCCGGAACGGTCGAGAATGAAACGCAGCGTGAAGCCGCGGCCCGCTATGCGTCCGCGATCCCAGGGATCAAAGAAGTGGTAAACAATCTGCAGACAACGTCGGCGCCAGCAACACGCGCCGCGAACCAGATGTCAAGGGCGCAGCCGCCAGCACCGGTAAAGCCCTCGGCTAAGCCTCGTCCGAGCACGCCGCGTCATCGGACGGAGCCAGATTCCACGGAGATGGCGGCAAACTCTCCGCCGCCCGGAGTAGCAGACAACGCAAAGGCGAACGAGAATCCTGCTCCCGCCGAGGCAGCACCGCCCGCGCCACCGGCAACGCCGCCCCCGCCTCCGGCTCCGAAAAAAGTAACGGTGCCGTCGGGAACGTCGATGGCAATTCGGCTGCTCGATCCAATTGATTCCGAAAAAGCGCAGCCTGGGCAAACTTTTCGGGCGACACTGGACTCGCCTCTGCCGTCGGATAGTGACGCGGCGGTACCCTCGGGATACGACGTGAAGGGCCACATCGAGGACGTAAAGAGTGCGGGAAAATTTAAGGGGCAATCACTACTGGTTCTGCAGCTGGACTCGATCTCGGTGAGTGGCAAGTCCTACGGCATCGAGACGGACCCATACCGGCGCCAGGGTAGTAATCGCACAACGAATACGGCGGAGAAGGTGGGAGCGGGAGCGGCGCTTGGGGCCATCATCGGAGGCATCGCTGGCGGCGGGAAGGGCGCGGGCATCGGCGCGGCAGCCGGCGGCGGCCTCGGCGGCGGTGCGCAAGCTGCAAGTAAGAAGCAGCCGATTCTACTGCCCTCGGAGACCGTGCTGAGCTTCACCTTGCGGTCACCATTGACTGTAACGTTGGCTGACAAGGGCCCCGACTCAGGGCGCCAGAAGTTGGATGCTCCTGCTCCGCAGTAGCGAAACAATTTTTCCTTCCCGTGGAGACGCGGCTTGCCGCGTCTCCCGCCGCGTCCAAAGGAGACGGGGGCAAGTCCCGTCTCTACGCCCTGTACGCTCGGCGGTTGCCGTGCGCGCCTACTGCTGCTAGAGTTTTCTCAGGACATCGAAAGCAGTCCTTGCCCACCTTGGTCTAACACCGCTAAGTCCGCTAGCTGGAGCCGGCAAGAAATGTCTGGAATTGGGGCCAATCTGAAGAGTTGGATCGCGCGGAATCGGTATTCGGCACTGGTGCAATACGGAGGAGCCGCGTTCGCAGTGTGGGTGGCGCTCAGCCTCTGGACCCTTTCCCCCGTCCTGAACCGCCATCTCTTTTCACTTCTACTGGCGGCGGTGCTTTTCGCCGCTCGTTTCCTAGGTTTTGGCCCCGCGGTTTTCTGCTCGCTGGTTTCCACCGCTTGCCTGGATTTTTTCGCACTTCCGCCGTACTTCAGCTTCGGTATCCGCACGGGCGCGGATCTGGAGCGGCTGACGGTTTTCCTTGCCATCTCCGTGTTCGCCGGAAGTATGGCCCGGCAGAAGACACTGGCGGAATCGCGTGCGGATCGCACCACCCGCGAGATGGCTGCCATCGTGGAATACTCCTGTGACGCGATCTACAGCACCCGTCCGGACGGCACCATCACCAGCTGGAATCGCGCCGCCGAACAGCTCTATGGCTACACAGCCGAGGAGGCAGTCGGAGCGCCGGTAGCGCTACTGGCGCCGCCGGAACGCCGCGACGAGGTGGAACAAAACCGCGAGATACTCAATGGCGGTGGGCACGTAGCTTCCTATCGCACCGAGCGCATGCGCAAGGACGGCACCCGCTGGCCGGTACTGCTGACGGTGTCGTCGCTTCGAAATGCGCGCGGCGAAATCGTGGGAGCGTCGGCCATCGCACGTGATATTTCTGTCGAGAAACAGTCCCAAGAAGCCGTCCGCCGCAGCGAGAAGCTCGCCACCGCGGGCCGGCTCGCCGCTTCGATCGCGCACGAGATCAACAATCCGCTCGAGGCCGTCGTCAACCTGCTTTACCTGGCGCGCCATGACTCCAGCCATGCCGGCGAGTATCTGACAATGGCAGAGCAAGAGGTGGGCCGCGTGGCACAGTTGGCACAACAGACTTTGGGATTTGTCCGCGATGCCAGTTCTCCGGGTTCGATGGATCCCACCACCATCATGGACGAGATTCTGCAGTTGTATTCCCGCAAACTGGAAGGCCGGCAGATCCGCGTGACGAGACGCTACCGCAGCCTTTGCCAGATCAGTGGCTATTCCGGCGAGTTGCGGCAGTTACTGGCCAATCTTCTGGTGAATGCGGTGGACGCGATGGCGGACGGAGGTTCTCTGCAAGTCCGCGTGGCGACGGGCCGCGATTGGTCCAACGGCAGGGAGGGAGTCCGCATCACGGTGGCCGACAACGGCAGCGGGATTCCCCGCGACAAGCTGCGCCAAATCTTCGAACCTTTTTACACGACGAAGAAGGACACCGGAACCGGGCTCGGATTGTGGGTCTCGCGCGGCATTGTGCAGAAACAAGGAGGATCGATTCGGGTGCGAAGCCGGGTAGACGGGCGCGCGACCGGAACGGTGTTTTTGATCTTTCTACCCCAGGTACACATGATCAGCCGGGTGGCGTGAGCAGCCGTGTCTTCATTACTCACAATGACTTGCAGGCGGCAGAAGGACAGTGACCTTCGTACTTAGAATGCCCCACCCCACCGGCTTATAATCATTTAAATCCAAGCAGACTGAGCACTTAGCCGACGTGGAACCTTTTTTTGCAGCTGCGATCTTCGCTCTGGGGCTGTGCTTTGGCAGCTTCCTGAACGTGTGTATTTACAGGTTGCCGCGGGGCAAGTCGGTGGTAACGCCGCGCTCCGCGTGTCCGCACTGCGGAGATATGATCCCGCTCTACCACAACCTGCCCGTACTGAGCTGGCTGATTCTGCGGGGAAAGTGCCGCTCGTGCAAGCAGCCCATATCACCGCGCTACCTTGTGATCGAAGTACTCACGGGCTTGCTCTTCCTCGGCTGCTACGCCCATTTCGGTTTGACACTGGCAATGTTGAAGTGCGCCGTGCTCGGCTACCTACTGCTGGGGTTGGTCTTCACCGATGCGGAAACCAAGCTTCTTCCCGACGCCATGACTCTGCCCGGGCTGGTTTTGGGAATTTTGTTCAGCCTCGTGGTTCCGGTGAATGACCTGGCTTCGCGAATCATGCCTGGTCTGGTATCGCCGGCGATGAGAAGCGAGATTTCGTGGCGCATGTGGTCCTTGTCAGACTCGCTGCTGGGAGCGGCGGTCGGCGCCTCGTTTCTATACGGCGCGGCAGCCATTTACCTGAGAGCGCGTGGGGTCGAAGGGATGGGATTCGGCGACGTCAAGCTGATGGCGTTGATCGGCGCGTTCCTCGGAACCAAGCTCACGGTCTTAACCATTTTTGCGGCGTCGCTGGCGGGTTCGCTGTTTGGACTGAGTACGGTTCTCGCGGTCTGGATGAAGCGCGTTCGCCGGATTGAGGCACGCGGCACGCCTTCGCGCATTTCTTCGCGCCTTTCTTCGAACGAGGCCCGGCGGCGCGCCTGGCAATCGGCACGCCTGGCACTTCGCTATTACGAGATGCCGTTTGGCGTGTTTCTCGGCAGCATGGCGCTTTTGTCGTTCCTGTTTGGAAATTGCCTCCTGCACTGGTATTGGAGGGCGCTGTGAAGCTGCTGCTGAATCCGATGGTGCTGCGCATGGGCCTGCTTCTGTTCGCTGCCATCGCAGCTTTCGGGTTGGGCTTGTTCGTGATTCGGCGCCTGCGGAAGAATCTCGTCGCGGAACCCGAATCGCTGAATCACGCTCCGTTGGCGGCGGAGGGATTGCCCGTGCACGCCTATCACGCCGTCATTCAGCAACTGAAGCAGCAAAAACATGAGCTCTCCTCGCAGCAACTCGCGGAGCGCAGAAAGGCCAAGGCCTCCGACACTCTGAGTTCGACCATACTCTCGAACCTCTCCTGCGGCGTTCTGTTTTTGAATACCAGCGGTCTGGTGCGGCAAGCGAACGCGGCGGGGCGCAAGCTGCTGGGATTCGCCTCGCCGGTCGGACTGCACGCAGACGATCTTTTCCGCACGGCGACGCTGCGCCCGGACCACGCTGGTTTGGGTTCGGAATCGAGCGTTGAGCAAGCTCTTGCTCCCGCTCTGGCGGGGAAGTCAGCGGTTCGAGGGCTGGTGCTGAATTACTTTACACGGGACGGAGAGAGCCATGTACTCGAAGTGACGGCCTCTCCGGTTCTGGCCGAAGACGCGAGTCTCATGGGCACGACTCTTGTGCTCACCGACAAGACCGACCTTGAGCGCATCCGGCACGATCAAAAGATGCGCCAGGAAATCTCCTCGGAGCTCGCGCTGGGACTGCGCAATTCCCTGACTACGATCGCGGGATACGCGCAGCAACTGGCGTGCAGCCGGGACCCGGAACTGGCGCATCAGTTGGCCGACGGCATCTCCCACGAAGCGGCGCAGTTGGACCGGACCATCGGCAGTTTCCTGGGAGGCGCCCGGGCTGTAACCACAAGTTCTTGAGTTGCTAGTTGGCAGTTGCCAGTCTCGGCGTCTTTGGGTACTGGGTACTATTTCGCGATGGCAGGCCGCGATCAGAATCGCGGGCTTGCGAAAGGATTATCACATGAAGCACATGAAACGCGTGGCAATTGCTACTCTGCTCCTCTTGGGGGTCAGCGGCGCCGCCGCTCAGTCACTCGGAGATTACGCGCGGGCCGCTCGCAAGAACAAACCCGAGCCGAGTTCGACCAGCCGCCACTTCGATAACGACAATCTCCCTACCGGCGAAAATCTGAGCGTGGTCGGACCGCCGCCGGCAGGCGATGCTGGGAATGCGAACTCCACGCCAGCCGCAAAAGCGGCCGCCGTCGATCCCGCTGCGGCCGCTGCCGATCGCCAGAAGGCGGCGGACGAGTGGAAGAAGAAGCTCGACCAGCAGAAAGAGAAAATCGATTCCCTGAACCACGAACTCGACCTCGAGCAGCGTGAATATCGTCTGCGCGCGGCCGCAATGTATGGCGATGCGGGCAACCGTCTACGCAACGCAGCCCAGTGGGATAAGGACGACGCGCAGTACAAGAGCGATATCGACGGAAAGCAGAAAGCGCTCGATGCCGCCCGGCAGGGACTCGACGAGATGCAGGAGCAGGCACGCAAGGCTGGGATTGTGGACAAGGAAGAAAAAGACAATGACAAGAAGTGAAGCGTTGCTGGTGGAGTGCCGGGCGTCCCCGCCCGGCTGGACCCTTCGACGTCGCTCAGGGCAGGCTCGCGAGACACCCGTCCCTCCACCGTATGACTCATCTCGCGGTCACATCAAATAGAGCCTGTTTTCAGGATTTCCCAATCCGCTCCCGGATCTGCCGCGCGTGATGACGCCCGTGGACCCAGTGGAACTTGCGCCACTCGTCGGCCGTCAAAGGTCCGAGAAACGGGTGGTCCATGATTTTCGTCCGAGTGCCGAACCTGCGCTCGCAATCGTCCAAGCCCGAGCCCATCCTCTGAATCTCTGGCGCGACGGCTTGCTGAACCTCCTCCGGCGGCATTCCTCGCGGGGTGGCGCGTTCCGGGGCTTTGCGGCCTCCTGGGAGATACCCGAGATTCACGACGATCAGAGTGGCCACGCGCTGCATCAGTGTAGCGCGCGTAGCCAACGGAGCACCCTTTTCCAGGCATCTTGCCATTCCGCGGTTGGTGTTCTTGTAGGTAAGAAAAAGGTGCTCCAGAATCTGGGCGGCATTCCACTTTCCGGCAGGAGCCTGCGCCAAGGCGCTCGGGCTGGCACCCCCTATTGCATCTTCGAGTTCCTGCCGCAAACGTTCGAGATAGGAATCCATAGCGCTGCTTCAGTACAATGATCGCGAAACGCGATTCGCCGAACTTCGCTGAACTATGATCGCGAATCGACGGCCAAACCATTACAGAAAGCCTGATCAGGAAATCGTTGATGAAAAAACTATTCGTCGCAATTCTAGCAGCAGGATTGATGGCCGGGTGCTCTTCGGAGCCGAGCAAGCCGATAACGGCGGAGAAGCCCCAACCGAAGGCTCCGGAGGAAATCACCGGCAGCAGCGCGTTCTACAAGTGCTATGCCTCCGCCCGCCTCTGGGCGCCGGACGCGCAACCGTATCGTGTGGAATCCGGAGGTACCAAGAGCCGAGATGGCAAATCGGGAGAGTGGCGCGTCGGATTCGCTTCGCCGTCGCTGCGCACGACCAAGTCCTATACCTGGGCCAACGGCGATATTTCTCACGGCGTCGACGACACCTACAGCCCGACGAATTCCAGTACGCAGATTTTCAACGTTCAGTTTCTCAAAGTGGATACAGACAAGGCCTTTGCAATTGCCCAGCAGCACGGCGGAGACAAGTTGTTGGAGAAAGAGCCCGACACGCCTGTTCTGTACGTGCTGGAATGGAACCGGCAGACGAACGAACTCTTGTGGCACGTAATCTACGGAACGGACCGCGACACGGCCAAGCTGCGAGTGGCCGTGAACGCATCCACGGGGGAGTTTTCGCGGGTGGAGAAGTAAGTTGCTTCGGGCTACGAGCTTCGGGCTGCGAGCGGGCAGGAACCGGTTGCTCGTAGCTCGAAGCGGCTTCACTGCGCTTTCGCGAGCCGATCCAGCGAAGCGTGCGCATCCTTGGCAAACGGACCTTCCGGCAGAGTTTTCAGGTACTGCTCGTAGTGTCTCTTCGCTTCGGCTTTGTCTCCAAGTTCTTCCTAGCACACGGTGAGACGGAAGCTGGCAACTCGTTCGGCTAAAATTGCTACGCGGCGACCTGATACTCGCTCTTCACCAGGCCGCTCGGATAGTGCTGCGTCGCTACGTGATGCAGCCGCACATCGCGCGGTAAGGCGCCGAAGAGAGGAATTCCGTCTCCAATGAGCACAGGCACACGAGTGATAATAAGACGTTGAACGAGGCCTGCGCGCAGGAACCCTTGAATCGTGATCCCTCCGTCAACGTAGAGGTGGTGGGCACCACTAGCAGCGAGTTTCGAAACGATTTCAGCCGGAGGCCCGGCCATCTGTTCCACAACCCCTCCGCGAGCCGCAGACAAGTCGACGGGCCGGCTGCTCAGGACCACTACGCGCTTGTCACCATACGGCCAAGCCGCAAAGCTCAGAATCGTCTCGAACGTCTTGCGGCCTATCACAAGCGCATCGACGCTTGCCATAAACTCGGCGTAGCCGTGGGGTTCGCCGCCGTCGGCCGGCAGAAAGTCGAGATCGCCATTCCGCCGCGCGATGAAGCCGTCGACGCTGGTCCCGATAAAGACAGATACCGTCATCGTAGACCCCTCACCTGTGGCCGCCTAACAATCCAAGCTCCCTTTCCAATTCCTTTGAGCTCACTGCGCTTTCGCGAGCCGGTCAAGCGAAGCGTGCGCATCCTTGGCAAACGGACCTTCGGGCAGAATCTTCAGGTACTGTTCGTAGTATTTCTTCGCTTCGGCCTTATCTCCGAGTTTTTCCTGGCACTCGGCGATACGGAAGCTGGCAACGGCGTCGCCATCCTTGTAGTAGAGAGCTTCCTTGTAGCGCTCGAGCGCGGCTTTGTAGTTCTTGCGCTTGAAGTAGTAGTCGCCGACCTCAATATCTTTTATCGCCTTCATCGGGTTCCAGGGATGGAACTCCTGGATGCCGGAGGTGTCCGGGTTGTCCGGGGTCTTGGGGATGTCGAGACCTGCGACGGCCGCCTGGCTGCCGGGATGATTCTTGGCGTCGTCCTTGGGCGGGCTGATGTCGATTCTCGTATCGCGGCTGGAACTTTCCTCGGCCTCGCGATTGCCGGCGGCAGCCTTGTCCGAGGCGGTCTTGTCTGACGAATCCTGTGCCAGCGAAAGAGTCGTCAGCAGCGCCAAGAGAATAATCAGGAATCGAATACGCACGCCTTATTGTATCGCTTCAGAGCGAGGTCGAAGCAGCCCCGATGAGCGGAAACGTCGGAGGAAGCGCGTACCAGCAATTTCTCAGTTGGCGTAATCGCGGGAGATGTGCTCGGCGGAGCCGGTCTTGAACCAACAGATGCCGAGGCGAAGCTTGTCACGTCCGAAGGAAGTTGGCTTTTCCAGATTCTCGCTGAACCACGCTCGCAGCTCGTTCAGTTCGTCGGCGTCGGAGCCCGTGATGTTTTGCCACTCCAGCGCCTGCGCTGCTGCCTGAAAGATTCCCTGCTCAACATGACTCTCCTCGTCTTTGCGGCCGATGACGAAGCGGACATATTCGCGTTTTTCTAGCGCATCGTGACGCTCGAGGATGAAGCGTTCGTCCTCTGTCTCGACGAAGGCCAGGCGTCCGGGAATGCAGGAGAGGACGGTGCCCATGCCGCGTCCGACGATCTGCTTGAGCGCTTCGACGAGCGGGAGTTCTTTCTGGTCGAGCGTGGGGTCTTCGGAGATTGCGAAGACGATGTTGGGAGAGTGCCGTTTCTGCAACTCGATTGCGATGTTGCCGACGAAGAGTTTGTTGCTGGGAATGGACAGGCGGTACTTGGGATCGAAGTCAGTGAAGTGCGCGAGTTGGTTGGTAAACTTGTGGCGCAGGCGTGGTTTGGGGAGGATCTCCCGGTAACGGTCGCGTTTGCTGCGCTTCACGAACGAGGCGATGAGTGCATGCTCGTTGTGCACGGAAGGAGTGTAGCGCAGAACCCCGGATGGTCGGCAATTCGGAAACTGGCAACACTGTGGCGCGTAGTTGACGTTAAATCGCGATTACACCAACGACGGGATCAAAACAAAACGCCCCAAACTCTTTCGAGTCATGGGACGTTAGTTGAACAGCCCTCCCCCGAAGCCTGCTCAATTAAGAGCTTAGCTTTTGTCCAAGATTTGAGGAATGGCACTCACGTGGGGGCTCGATAGTCCCCGCCGGCCGATTGTTGCCGCAAGAGTCGCCATTACACTAACTATTCTCAGTTAGCGCAAACACCTGTGGGTGTTGAAAAAGGAACCAAAGCAGTAATTTCTGTGGATTTCAGCGTCTACGGCGAACGAACATTCAATAACTTACGGCCCGAACTTTGTTGTTGAAATCCCCCTGAAAAGAGTTTTTCAACACCCACGCCTGATTTCAACAGTTAACAGCTGTCATTCTTCCGAAATCATGGGTACCTAAACTTACGTAATCTTCTGTTAGTAACCAAGTCCGCGGGATACTGATGCCTGATTATGAGCAGCTCTCCCCAATCTCGTCCGCCGTGGCGTGTCCCGCGCGCTCATCTCGAGGGCCAAAATCCGGCCGTGCTTCGGTTTGCAAATGGCCAGACCACCGGGGCCAACCTCCAGGTGATTTCTGTCACCGGTGGTCTGCTTTCGCTCTCTCAGCCCATCGTCCAGGGATCGCAGGTCAAATTGATATTCCTGACTGGAGCCGGCGCAGTGCTCGGAGGCGCAGAGATGCTGCGCCCCGTCACCGATGGGTTGCAGCCCTTCCGCTTCGTTTCGCTCCCGGCCGACGATCAGCGCCGTGTCGGAGCGCTCATCGGGGAGCGGTCTCAAAACAAGTCCGAGCAGGCTTGGATTGAGAAACTGCGCGCTGCGTCGGCGCAGCACCACGAGCCGGCCTTTTGGCGGTTCAAGCTCGCTGGAGTGATTGGTCTGCTCACGATCGGTTTAGCCATTGGGGCATACCTGCTGCACTTCGGCTTGCTCAAGTAGATTGCATTTGACGTCACTACCTCGAAATGGACTCGACCAACACTCGCCGATACCTCCGCTATCATATGCACACACCTGTCTTCATCGCGGTCCCGGGCGCCGAAAGCAAAGTTGTGCCTGGATTGGTTTCCAAGATAAGCCGCGCGGGCATGGAGCTCTATGCTGGGGTCAACCTGCAGCCCGGCGAGCTGATGGAGGTCGAGTTCCGAACAACCGGCAGGACGATCCGTGTTGCTGGTACGGTTCGCAATCGCTCGGGTTTTTGTTTTGGACTTGAATTCTGCGCTCTGCGGATCGAACTGGAAAAGGTGCCCGCTCAATTGCTGACGTAAAATCGCGATTACACCAATGACCTCTGTGGACAGCTTCTGCGCCACCCAAATTCAAGTGCGACATCGAGTTTTTCTGCAGCGTGTAAGGTCGCGGCTTTCCATTCAAAAATTCCGATACATGAACTGAGCCGCGTCAACGCCGCGAGTGTGCGTCACGATTACCACGAGGAGCAATGCCAGTACGTAGAGAGGCGGGATCCAAAACCAGCGATTGCGCGCAATCAGGGCGATTATCCCCGAACCGGAGTGGGCATTGGCAGCTTCCGGGGAGGCGTCCGGCTCCACCGAATAGCGATCGAGCGCCTCGATCACAAAAAGCACAATCACGTATCCCGCAGCCAGAGCCGCCACCAGGACATACAGACTTCCGCTGAGAAAGTGTGAAGAATAGCTCGTGGGCGACAAGGCCGCCGACAGCATCTGCCGCGCCTCGACCAGAGAATTGGCGCGGAAGAATATCCATCCCAGGCTGATGAGACTGATCGTTACAACCCACGAAATCGGCGCCCAGAGGGTTGCGGGGGGCGTCCAATCGAACTTTTCCTCGAACTTCCGCTGCAACTGCTGCACCTGACGATGCAAGACGAGGAGCACTCCGTGATAGCAGCCCCAGAGCACAAAGAGCAGGCTTGCTTTGTGCCACAATCCGAACACGATCATCGAAACCACTAAAGCGAGATTTCGCCACCACATCTCGCGGCGCATCACTGCCAGCGGAAGGAAAACGTAGTCGCGAATCCAGAACGATAGCGACATGTGCCAGCGCGTCCAGAAGATCGACGGGCTGGTGGATTGAAACGGACGAGCGAAGTTTTCGGGCAACGTGAATCCCAGCGCTCTGGCAGCGCCGATTGCGATGTGCGAGTATCCGGCGAAATCCAGGTAGAGTTGCAATCCGTATCCCAACGCCAAACACCAGACGTCCGTGCCACTCCAGTGAGTGACACGATCGAAGCCAGAGTTGATTCCGTCGCCCGCCAGAATTCCCTGCCCCAGTAATTGGGCCAACTGCATCATGAACACGCCCGTTGCGATACGGCCGAACCCGCGTCCGATGTAGCGCGCAGGTGTGGTTTGCTGGGAGCGAAATTGCGGAAGCATTTCGGGCATGCGGCAAATCGGTCCCGAGATCGCGACCGGGAAGAAAACCATGTACAGCGCAAACTCGAAGAACGACGGGTCGAGTTCCTCGCCACGGTAAAGGTCAAACAGGTAACTCATCGCCTGAAAAGTCCAGAATGAGATCCCTAATGGCAGGGCAAGATGCGAGAATCTTTGCAACGAGGACAGAGGAATGTTTACCGCGATTTCCGGGAGGTACTTGAAGCTGCCGAGCAGCGCCAGGTTCAACAGAATGCCAGTCGACAGAACGAGCCCGGAAGGCTTTCGCTGAAGCCATTTCCCCAGCAGGAAGTTCATCGCCGTGGAAGCGAGGAGAACAACCGCGAACCAGGCTCCCCAGGTGAGATAGAGCGCGTAGCAGCCGATCAGAAGAAGAGGCTGTCGTATCGCTCGCGAGCGGACCTTGGCAAAGACCACAACGCAAAACAGAAACACCAGAACGTACAGGATTCCTCGAAACAGCATTCCTCACCTGCGTTATTGGAGCCGAATTCACAAGCTTGCTGGTGGAGAGCCGGGCGTCCCCGCCCGGCTGGACGGGCGAGACGCCCGTCCCTCCACCGTATGATTCATCGTGGACTTCACATTGCAAGGCATTATTGCGTATTCGTGGTCCTCTCGCATATGCCCTCTCGCATACCACCAAGAAACTTGGTTGGTGTGATCTGCGTCGCGGCTTTCCGTCGCTCGCACCCGCTACAATGACCGGCAGCGTGACCAGATTTCGCAATCTCATCGACGCACTCGCCGCAGCTCCCGGCGATCGGCCATTTGTTACTGCCTGGATCGACGAAGACGAGCGCGAGACCGTGACGTTTGCTGAGTTTCGGCGGCGCACCCGCTTGCAAGCCAAAATACTCCGCGACCATGGTGTGACTGTCGGCGATCGTGTGATCATCATCATGCCGCAGAGCATTTCCGCGATGACGACCTTCGTCGGGGCGATGATGCTAGGCGCGGTGCCCGCCTTTCTTGCCTATCCCAATTTCAAGGTTGAGGCCTCCAAGTACCGCTCCGGACTGGCTGGAGTCACGGCAAACCTCAAGGCCAAGGCCGTCGTCATCGACGAGGAATTCCCTGACGATATGCTCGGCCACGTATCTCTCGGCGAGGAAACGAGGCTGCTTCGTGCCAGCGACTGCAGGGGCCTGGGAGAAGAGGAGAAACTGCCTGACTTGCAGAATCATGCCGAGAGCTTGGCGTTCATCCAGCATTCGGCCGGTACAACCGGACTTCAGAAGGGCGTGGCCCTGACCCATGCCGCCGTGCTAACCCAGATCGAACACCTGGCGCATATGCTGAAGATTGACGGAGCGACGGACTGCGTTTACAGCTGGCTGCCTCTCTACCACGACATGGGACTGATTGCCTGCTTCATGCTGCCCATGGTTTGCCATATGCCCGTCGTGATGCAGTCGCCGCTGGACTGGGTCATGCATCCTGAAACCATGTTACAGATCATCAGCGAGTACAAGTGTACTTTGGCATGGATGCCGAACTTTGCCTTTCAGTTCGTTCCCCGGCGCACGCCGCCGAGCCGGTGGGCGCAGTACGATCTCTCGTCTGCTCGCGCACTGATCAATTGTTCGGAGCCGGTTCGGTCCAGCAGCATGCAGGAGTTCCAGAATGCTTTCTCCGCAATTGGATTACAGAGCTGCGTCCTGCAATCTTCTTACGCAATGGCCGAGAACGTTTTTGCCGTAACCCAATCGGACATCAATCGGCCATCGGGGCCCGCCCGCATTTGGGCGGATGGCCAACGCTTTCGCAGCGCGCATCGCATCGTCCCAGTTGCGGAAGGGACTCCCGGCGCGGTTTCTTTCACATCGTCGGGCCGGTTGCTGCCCGGCAATGAAGTTCGGATCGCGGCCGACTCTCGCGCGCCACTTGCCCCCGGCCACGTCGGCGAGATTCTCGTCAAGAGCGACAGCCTGTTTACTGGCTACTACAACCGTCCCGATCTGACGGCCAAGGCAATCGTCGATGGCTGGTACCACACCGGCGATCTTGGTTTTTGCTTGGACGACGAACTCTATGTGGTCGGCCGGAAGAAAGATCTTCTCATCGTCGGCGGCGAAAACTTTTATCCGCAAGACATCGAGGAGATCGTCGCCAGCCACCCGGCCATTCACGATGGCCGCGTGGTTGCGATGGGCGTCTACAATCCCGATCTCGGGACCGAGGACATCGTCGTGGTTGCGGAAGTAGAACGCAAAGAACTTCTCGTAAATGCCACGGAGATCGAACTAGAGATTCGCAACCTGGTTGTCGTCGGGATTGGAGTGGCGGTTCGGATGATTTTCTTAAAACCGCCAAAATGGATCGTGAAGAGCACTGCCGGCAAAGCAGCGCGTTCCGCCACGCGCGAAAAGCTGTTGAAAGAACATCCGGAACTCAACGTCGAGTCTTAGGAGAGCAAACTCGCATGACCGCAGAGGCACAACAAATGATCGAACACATCGTTCGACTGATTCGAAAACCGGGCCTCACCATCGACGAGGACACTCCACTGGTTTCCTCCGGCCTGATCGACTCGATGGCACTTGTGGATCTGTTGCTGAAGCTCGAAGAACTCACGCACATGCGCATCCCGCCGGGGAAAGTGCAACCGAAAGACTTGGAGACGGTTGCCATGATGTTCGCTATCGCGCAACGCGTGGGGAAACCGCGGAAGTAGAGACGGGGCTTGCCGCGTCTCTACGGGAAACCAGCGCCCCTTCAGGGGCTGGGCAACAATATCGACTCTTGCAGCCTGCTATTGCAACGGCTTTGCCGGCGTCCCCGGTTTTACGCCCGAGTGCTTTTTCGCCTGGGCCATCAGTTCCAGAACTTTGTCTTTGCCTTCATAGTTCGGATTCGTATCCAACAATTTCTGCCAGGTTGCGGTTGCTTTGTCGATATCCATCTTGCCCTGCCACTCTACGATGCCAAGATTGAACAGCGTGTTGGCCTTGTTCGGTTCGTAAGCAAGCGATTTCTGAAATTCCGCGATGGCGGCATCGGCGTTACCGGTATACCAATAGGCGGTCGCCATGTCGGTGCGAACGCCGGTGTTGGCTGGCTGCACTTTCAGCGCACGCTGATAGTAATCGATGGCTGTGGGGAACTGCTGGGCGTCGTAATAGATGTTCCCGATGTTTTCCAGAAGTCCGGCGTTGGTCGGGTCTGCCTTGAGCTTCTCGAGCAACGGTCCAGCTTGCGTCTCGGCCATTTTTTGCATCTGAGCCGGAGTTGGAGTTTGCGCGCCGGCGTTTGCATTGTCGACAGCCGGTGCGGATGTGTTCGCCGTCTCCGGCGCAGCGGGCGCTGGGCTCTGAGATCCATGGATGAACCAACCGCTCGCGATTCCCACCAGCAGGCAGATGACCGCCAACGTGTAAGCCTGCACGCTTGTCCATTGCTCGATAGAAGTTGCTCGATTCGTATCAGTCATTTCTCAGTGCTCCTTCAGATCCCGTTTCGTTTGCTGGGACGGGCGGGGCGCCCGTCTCTCCACTGTGTGACTAATCACGCTAGCCAGGGCGCTAGCTCTTGCCCTGCATCTGGGCGTCGGCCATCAGTTTCTGCACCGTGGCTTTACGCTCTGCGCTCAATTGCGGATTCGACTTCAGCAACTGCTGCCAAGCTGCCACCGCGCCCTTGCTGTCCTGTTTTCCCCGCCACTTCATCATGCCGAGGTTGAACAGCGAGTTGGCATCCTTGGGGTCATAGTGCAGCGCCTGCTGAAGCTGGCTGATCGCCCCGTCCACATCGCCGTTGTAGTAGAGGCACGAAGCCATCTCGGTGCGAATGTCAACGTTCTTTGGATCGACCTGCAACGCCTTGTCGTAGTAGGCGGCCGCCTCTTTGAACTGGTGGGTAGCTTTGTAGATGTTTCCGACCTGGATGAGCAGATCGCTGTTGTTCGGATCGCCCTTCAGCTTTTCGACGAGCGGCGCTGCCTTCTTGTCGGCCATCTGTTTCATCTCTTCAAGGTTGGGCCTGTGTCCGCCCATACCGCCTGCAGGGGCGGACGGCTGGGCATTGGCCTGGGCGGTGGCCGCGGGTTGCGCCGGCGCCGCAGGCGATTGCGATCCGCGAAACAGGTATCCGATCGCCAGCCCAACCACGAGGCAGATTACCGCCATCGCATAGACCTGCTTAGCCTGCCAGGCTGATCCCGCAGTTGGTTGCGTGGTGGGTTCAATCGCCATGCCCTATTCCCCCATAGTCTGTATTGCGCTTGAAGCCCGGCTTTCGCTGGGCATCAAGACTGTATGAATGTTTTCCCGCAGCGTGAGAGAGCTTTACCACCCTTTGACTTTGCTAATTTACATTAAAGGTGGAGAAAAAGACGGGCAGCATTCTCCGTCACTGGAGACTGTGATGGCGATCACATGAGCGAAAGCAAACGGAACCCCAGAGCATTTGTCTCCGTGGTTTCGGATCGTCGTTCGTCGCCTCAGACGGCCAACGTATCGACGAAGCGATCCCAGAGCATGGTCTCGAGCTACCCTACGAAGCTGAACCCGGCGGTGAGGAGTACACCGAAGGCCACCGCATGGGCCAACTCCGTCCAGCCTAGCCGGCGGACCACGAGGGGCTGAGGCCTTTTCGCGAACCAAACGAAGCCACGAAACAAAACCGGGGCAAACGCAATCAACGTCAATTCCGGCAACCAGCTGAAATGGCAGGCAAGAACCAACGTCCCTCCGAGGAGGATCTGTCCCGCCAGGAAACTCCAGCCCACCGTGAACTTCTCGCTCCACCCCGCAGCTCGCGCCCCACGAATTCTGAGCCACACGAAGTGGATCTGGTTGGCAGCGAACAGCCAGTTGACCAGCCACAGCGCCCACGCTCTCGCATCAAGCCGCCCCGTGGCCACGTAGTATGCGGCGGCCGCGGTCGAGGTCAGCGCCAAGGCGCCCACCACTTCCGCCGCCACCCTCGTTGTTCGTCCCACTTTCGTTCGTCCCATTTTCTTCAGGAGCACTTGCGCCGCAAACGCAGCGCCGGCAATCATTCCAAGCCAGATCAGCTCACGGTTCCTCCCTTGCCAGAAAAGCGCGCTCAGAGCGATGGCTGCAATCGTGGCGAGCGCCAGAGTGACATTGCGTACGAGGTGGCGCTCCTCTAGTGTCTGCGCACGCACGGCACTTGTGCCAAGCCAACTCTCAGTCGGCGTTCTCAGCCAAAATAGCGCCAGCACAGCCGTCGTCAACAGCAGAACCGGAGCAACGCGTCCTCCGGCCAGCAAGCCAACGGCTGCGCCCGTCACTAGAGGAACCAGCAACATCCCCCACGCCCTATGCTCACGGGGCACGACAAGTGCGCGCCGACGTTCTTTCTGTGGGATGGTGATCTTGGCTGTGGTTTTCGCCCCAGCACAACCGACTCCCGGAGCAGAGGGTATTTCCATTGGTGGTCGGACGGTCAGCATGGCTCTTGGGTGCCTTCCCAGCTAGGTTGGCAAAGGTGCTCTGGGGCTACCGTGACAAAGATCACCGCTTCTGGTGATCGAGATCATTTCAATTTCAATCGCTTGCGCTCCATCCTTTACAGGCAAGCAGGTTCCAACATAGGTTAATTTAAGACCGACAGTTTGGACAGCGGAGTTGCATATTGCAACCTTCCTCGGATCACGATCGGCGCTCCCCCTCGCATTCAGCCAAAACCTTGGTTGAAGTCCTCCTTTCCAGTGATCTCCTGGAAACCCTTCCGGATGCCACCGTCGCCGTCGATCGCGATGGAACCATGGTTCAAGTCAATTCCCAAGCACAAGAGCTGTTTGGCTATGACCGCGACGAATTGATTGGCCAGAAAGTCGAAATGCTCGTGCCTGAGAGCTATCGCCCCAAGCACCACCATCATCGCCAGAACTTTGGGGAAACACCGAAGACGCGACACATAGGAGCAGATTTGGATCTCTACGGAAGACGGCGCAATGGCTCCGAATTCCCGGTGGAAATCAGCCTCAGTCCCGTCTCCACGGAAAAGGGAATGTTCGTGTTGAGCGCGATCCGCGACATCAGTGATCGCAAGAGAATCGCAGAAGAACTACGCCGAGCGAATGAAGAACTGCATCGGAGAACGGCCGAGCAACTTGGGGAATACCGGTCGCGGCTGGCCTCGATTATCGATTCCTCCGACGACGCCATCATCGGCAAAGGCTTGGACGGCATCATTACCAGTTGGAACAAGGGAGCCGAGCGCATCTATGGTTACAGGCCAGAAGAGGTTGTCGGAAAGCACGTATCCCTTCTTGCTCCCAGTGATCGTCCGAATGAAATCCCTGAGATTCTACAGAAAACCGCGAGAGGTGAAAGCGTCGAGCATTATGAATCGGTGCGGGTCACCAAGGACGGACGCCACCTGGACGTCTCCATTTCCGTTTCTCCCTTGCGCGATGCGAAAGGCGACATCATAGGAGCGTCAGCGATTGCCCGCGACATCACGGCCCAGAAACGGGCTGAGGGCCAGCTTCGTCAATCCCAGAAGATGGAAGCGATCGGCCGGCTTGCGGGAGGAGTCGCGCACGACTTTAACAATATCCTGGGCATTATTAGCGCCTGCACCGAATTCCTCCGCGACCGCATTGATCCCGCTGCGGAACCGTCGCACTACGTCGAGAACATCAAGAAGGCAACCGAACGCGGCGCGTCTTTGACTCGCCAACTCCTTGCCTTCAGCCGAACTTCCACGATCCAACCCCGTGTCCTCGATCTGAACGAGCGGTTAAAGGACATCAGCAAGCTCCTACATCCGATGATGGGAGACGATGTCGAGGTTCTCATTTTGTCCAGATCACCCGCGGCGGTGGTCGAGGCAGACCCTGGCCAGTTCGACCAGATCGTGGTAAACCTCGCGGTGAACGCGCGCGACGCTATGCCTCGCGGCGGTAAGTTTATCCTCGAAACTCGCGCAGAAAGATTTGACGAGGCCTTTGCCGGGCAGCATCAAGCCATGGCAGCAGGAAAATACGTCCTGCTCGCGGTCAGCGATACCGGCAGCGGCATGGACGAAGCTACCGCGTCGCGCGTCTTCGAGCCCTTCTTCACCACCAAAGAGGTGGGCAAAGGAACTGGTTTGGGCCTGGCCACTGTATACGGCATTGTCAAGCAGAGCGGAGGACACATCCTGGTCTACAGTGAACCGGGACACGGGACGACGTTCAAGATCTATCTCCCCAGCGCGGATCATAAAATCGGGCTCGGATCCAAGACTGAAGTGGAGACCGTCGCTCCGAAACGGCAAGGGACTACGATCCTGCTCGTGGAAGACGATGAATTCATGCGCGCCTTGACTCGACAACTCCTCCAGGAACACGGCTATACCGTAATCGAGGCGGATGACGGGAAGTCCGCGCTCGAATGGGTGGAGTCTCATCCGGGTCCAATTGATCTGTTGTTGACCGACGTAGTAATGCGCCGCATGAGCGGTCCTGAATTAGTTGAGCGCCTGAACGCCTCTCACCCGACCCTGAAAGTCGTATACATGTCAGGTTACACAGGTGAACTGATAGCGGAACGGGAAGTGTTGAAGCGCGGCATAACTCTCCTCGAAAAGCCTTTTACCCGAACCGCTCTGCTGAATACCATCCATACGATATTGGGGTGAAAGCGGGTGCGGAAAGAGTCGCGCATCTTATTAGCGCATGGCATCAGCTGCGCCCTTTCAAAACGAATTTATGAGATGGCTCGATCGCTTACAGATACTATCGGGTTCGCCGCTTATCTCGGGTGACATCACACTAAGAAGCCCTGATCGAATGGTTTTGCGATCGGTCAGTTGGTTGAGCGATCAGTCGGGGAGGGCGAAGCTCAGAGTTACGTCGGTCTGGAACTGGGCGGGGTGGCCGTGGAGGCGGTAGGGTTGGTAGCGCCAGTTGCGGACAGCATCGGCGGCGGCGGCGGCTAGGAGGGGGTCTCCGCGGAGGGTGCGGGTGGAGGAGACGGAGCCGTCTTTGGCGACCTGGACATTGAGGACGACGTTGCCGGCGCGGTGGGTGGCGAGGGCCTCGGCGGGATACTGGGGCTCGGTGCGGCTGAGGAGTCGGTTTTCGGCCTTCTCGGGAGACAGCCAGACGCTCTTGGATGTGGCGATCTCAGTTGTGGCGATCTCAGATGGGGCGATCTTGGTCGTAGACGATGCTTTTACGATGGAATCGTTGGCTTGCTGGGTGGAATCGGGCTCGGCCTGGTGGTGCTGGGCTTGGTCGGGCTTGGTGGGAGGGGACTGCATGCGGAAGATGACTTTGCCTTTTTCGTAGACGACTAGTTCGCCTTCGGCGGAATCGGCGGTGGTGGATTTTGCCGGCGCTGCGGGCGCTAATCTTTTTGCGGCCAATTTTTTCCCGGCGGATTTCGTCGCCGCGGCGGACTCCATCGGCTCCTCCGGGATGGAGTTGGCGGTGATGGGCTGCGTGATCTGGATGCTGGATGCTGTTTGGGGTGGACGCAACCATCCGATGCGGGAACCGATGAGGAGGCTGACGGCGATGGTGGCGAGAATGACTAGAGATCCGAGGACTAGGGTCCAAGCTTCGTAGGGAGGGCGGCGAGCGGGCAGAGGAGTGTCTGCGCTGAAATCGGACGGGATGAACTCGGACGGAACGAGCTTGGGCCGGACTACCGCAGCGGCGGGTTTGCGCTTACCGAGCTCTATGGCGCCGTGGCGAACGCGGGCGCACTCCTCGGCGAAACCTTCGAGCAGCATCTGGTCGGTGTGGGAGAAGGCGGCGGGAGAGCGAGAAAAAACTTCGAGGACTCCGGCGAACTGAGCGTTGGTGTCGTTACTGTCGAAGACGGGAACGATAAGGATGGAGCGGATGCCGAGGCGGCGGGAGACGGTGGGGTCAACGCGGGGGTCGAACTCGGTATCGACGGAAAGCTGGGGCTGACGGGTTTGAAGACAGGCGACGGAGAGACCGTCGCGGGTGTTGAGGGGGACGCCGAGAGCGGGGGCGAGGTGTCCGGTGGCGGCGCGGCAAACCATTTCATCGCCGCGAGCGAGGGCCAGGGCGGCAGCGCTGGCGCGAGTGGCTTCGGCGGCGCGGACTACGATTTCGTTGAATACCAAATCGAGAGCGAGGTCGGGCGGAAAACCGGCGAGGAGGTGCTGCTCGAGGAGGCGGGACAGGTCAAGATGCGAATCGTCAGGGCGGAGCTCGGACGTCGACATAGATTGCGAGAACATATGTTGTTCCGGTAGCCTGCGGCGATTCGGGGGAACGCAGGCTCTGAGGCGAGTTTCCCGCGAAATGAGGGGGAAGTCAATGGCCCGCGAGGATTGGTCGTTAGTGATGGGCAATTGGTAGTTTTGTAATTTGTAATTGCGGCGCGAAGCGATCCGCGCTCTTGTTTTGGCGACCTAACGCAAGTGGGCGATCGGGAAGTGAGGCCAGGTTCGCGGGCGGACGGAGATTAGGCGCGCGGTAACGCGGGCGGGATCGCCCGCGTCCACATTTGCGGAAACTACTGGCCGGTTTCGGTGAAGACAGCGGGGCTGGCTACTCCGGTGGCGGTGGCGTTGATGGTGATGGCAGCGGCGGACGGGGGGAGCGTATAGAACTGGGTTGCCGTTCCAGAGTTGCTGGTGGCACCAGGATTGGCGCCGGAGAAAGTGCCCCCGGCACCGCCATCGTCAAAGTCAACGTCGACGCCGGAAACGGGATTACCGTACTGGTCGGCGACGAGCACGGTGAGGGCCTGGGGCAATAGCGTTCCGGCAGGAGCGGACTGATTATTGCCGTTGGTGATGGCGATGCTGGCGGCGGGTCCGGCAACGGAGTACTCGGCGTAGGTGCTGTTTTTGACACCGGCGGAACTGGCGGTGACAGTTATGGTGGCGACGGTTGTCGGCAACTGCAGAGTCGTACTAGCCTTGCCATTGGGGTCGGTGACCACGGAAGACGGATTGGGAACTGCACCCTTGTTGGCGGTGAAGTTGATGGTGACACCGGAGACGCCGTTCGTGTAGGCGTCCTGAGCCTGGGCGACGAGCGGTTTGGCGAGGTTGGAACCGGCGGCGCCGGTCTGCTTCGCTCCGCCGTAGGCAATGATCTTTATGGCGGGGCCGGGCGTAGTGGTGGCAGTGGTGGTGACATTGCCGAAGCCGGTCCCGGAGATCGTCAGGGTGTAGGTTCCTGCTTTTTTCGGAACGGTATAGGCGGTGGAGGCGTTGCCGTTGGAATCGGTGACGGCCGAGGGGGGATTGAATGAACCGCCTTTGCCGCCGTCGCTGAAGTTGACGGTGGCGCCGACGTCGGGTTGTCCGTTATACGGATTGGCAACCTGGACCTGGATGGGCGCGGACAGCGCGGTATTGACGGTAGCAGTCTGGGCGTTGCCCCCGGTAAGGGTGGCGGCGTGAAACAGTCCGTAGGCTTCGAGACTATTCTGGGTGGCGACGTAGACCTTGCCGTTGGCGACGGTCTGAGTCACAAAATGGCCGACGGGCGGCAACGTGTCGCGCTTGTTGGGGGCCTGATTCGTGTTATAGAGCAATTGAAGAGAAACGGCGTCAAAGGCAAAGAGTTCAGTACCGCTGACCACCCACATAATTCCGTTGCTGTTGCCATTGGCGGAAATGGATGGGGAGTGACTGCCGGAATATTTCGCGGAAGTGTTGAGGGGAGCGCCGAGCAATCCGCCGGACAACGGGAAAGACATAAGCGGAGCGCCCTTGGGGGCGAAGTAAACGGTGTTGTTCCAGTAGGCGGGAGAACTCATCAGGACGTCTATGCTGTTGGGGTTCGGGACGAGAGCGAATTCCTGGATGATTTGAGCATCGTTCGGGGAGTACATTCCCATGTTGTCGCGATCGAGAACATAAACAACGCCCTGCTTGCCGCCGGCGATGAGCTCATGGGGAAAGGGGCCGTCTTGATCGGGAAGGACGAGGGTTCCGGCGGAACTCACGTCAAGATCGTGGGTGTTGAGGAAAGCCACGCTCCACGGGGTGAAAGAATCGGCTAACGTGAGACTGGGGGCAAGCTCCACGACACTGTTGCAGTAGGTTTGGCCACCGTTCGGAACGTCGAATCCGTTGGCTCCGGCTTCGGCGGTCGTCACGAAGATGTTGCCGGCTTCATCCGCGGCGAGACCGTTGCCGCTCTGCCAGATGGAAGTGAGTCCGTAGTCGGGAGAAGTGTTGAAGACTGCGAGTGGCGCCAGACTGGCAGGATCGTAGGAAAGGACCCAGCCGCTGTTGTTGTCGTTACATGAGTTCGAGCCGAAGCCCAGGTAAAGAACACCGTTGAGCAACAAGAGGCCGGGGCGGTTCTTCTGATGGAGGCTGTTGAAGACAGTGACGTGTCCCTTATTGCTGGTGCTGGTGGCGGTGATCAGGACGGGGCTGCCCAGTTGCTCATTGCCGGTGGTGATGTCGAGGGCGTGGAGATGGTGACGGACGGTGGTGTTGAGAAGAGTCTTGGCCACCAGATACATGGTGTTGGTGGTGGGGTCGATGACAGGGGTTCCGACGACGCCTTCCTGGCTGAAACCGATACCGGAGGCGCAGGGGAGATATTTGCCGCTGGCGGTAGTGCCGCCGACATTGAGCATGTTGGCGTACCAGAGTTGGGTGCCGGTGTCGGCGTCAATGGCGTAGACCGAATCCGCCTGGGTGACGACGTAAATGACGTTGTGCGTGCCCTGACCGGGAATGTTCACGCTGGGCATGTAGAGGGGCTGGGCCATCACGACATAGTCGACGGGAAAGCTAAAGAGGCGGCCAAAGCTGCTCTTATTGACGTTGGAGGGGGCGAGCAGAGTTTCATTGGTGTTGGCGCCGCTGCGGGCGTTATCGCCACGGCTGGTTGGAAAGGGCAACTGCGCGAACGAAGACGACAGCAAAGCGATGCAGACGACGAGCAGAGTCGCGCAAAGATTGCGCGCAGGCGCCGCACTGAACTTCGAATGATTCATGGACCGGGAAGACGCACCGGAACGGATGTTCCCAACGTCGTGTGACAAAAAGCGCATCGCCTTGTTTCCTCCAAAATCCAACGGCTAGGGGTTTCACCCTGTTAAGTAGCACTTGGAACACCGGGAAGGGGCCTACGGGTGAAAGGCATGAACTTAATGAACTGTAACGATTATGAGGGTTTATACACCTGAAAGCTGTGGAAATCACATGCTACTTTTTGGGTGGGCGCAAATGTTTGCACATTTGCGCCTTTTTCTTCAGGGAGAACGAGCCCTTGGATGCAGCACTGGAAGCGCTGCTCCGCGCTTCGGATGAGGTTGCGGGACTTGACATCGACGACAACCGTCTGGCTCCTGCCACCTGAGTTATGCGCAGACTCCGACCTCGTCTGGGTAGTGGAGTCACACCAAAGCACCACTACCCCTCGTCTGACGGTACTACCTGGAATTCAGTTTATGCCTTATTCTGAGCGAACCGAGATGCTAGGCACTGGAAGGGTAACTATGATGGACTCTCGATTATCAGAACGCAATCAAGCCGAGATCGAACGCAGTGCCTCCGAGGCCAGGAAGTTCGTTCTGAAGTCCCTTGAACGAGCTCAGATTGACCGCTACTTGAATCCTTCTGCGGATACGCCTTACGGACTTGAGTACGCCTTTCACTTATTGGGGGACGTTCGAGGCAGGACCGTACTCGACCTCGGCTGTGGTAAAGGGGAAGACATTATCCCATTGCTCGAGCGTGGCGCTCGCGTCATTGGCATTGATATCTCTCCGGACCTAATTGCCATCACTCAGAAGCGCTTGAGTGACGCCAATCTGGAAGCATCCCTCATGGTCGGTTCTGCGTACGAAACCGGTCTGCCTGATGAGTCTGTCGACGCAATTTTCTGCATGGCACTCATTCACCATCTCGACATAAAACTTGTTCGCGACGAAATGTGGAGGGTTCTCCGTAAAGGCGGTGTAATTATCCTCAGGGAACCTGTCCGATTTTCTAAGGGGTATGCTTGGGTGCGCAGTTTGCTGCCTGCACGGGAAGACATTTCGGAGTTCGAGCACCCCCTGACCCGAGAAGAACTGGCCATAATGACCCAGCCTTTCAGGGTCCAGGGGACCCGCTATTTCCGGCTGCCGTTCGTACCGCTGGTCTCCCGCATACTACCCTCGAAGAGCGATGCCGCCTGTAGAGCCAGCAACTGGATACTCCAACATTGGGCGGCAACTGAGCATTACGCCACAGGGGTCACCACGAAGCTGCATAAAGTGGGATAGAACGGTGAACGTGCGTTTCTACGGCGCTGAATCCCCATTCTTATTAGCCTCGGAACGGAAACTCCGGTTCACACCTCATCGTTGTTGCCGCTTGGCGTCTTGATAGCCGGCTGATTCGTCTCTTCTCGTTAAGTTGCTCCGCCCTTCCTTGTAGCTTGTTGGCTGCCCGCGGGTATACGTGCATAAGATTGTATGCACGATTCACGATCGTCAGTGCACGCAACAGGAACCGCCGTCGCAAAAGCACGTTTTAGACACGGGCTGTTAGTAATCGAATCGGAGGCGGAGAGAGAAGGTGCGGGGAGAGGCGATCGCGGTGCCGGAGAAAACGCTGGCAAAGTTGATCACGTTGAGGCGGTCGTTGAGATTGCGAATATCGCCTTGCAGGCGCACGGCGCGCGATTCTTTTTTGTAGAGATCGAGGGCAGCGGAGAGATCGACAGATAAGGATGGACGCACGCGTCCGGCATTAAGGTTGGTGCGGTCAACTACGGCCTGACCAAATTCCTCGACGAGGGTTGTCGTGCTCTCGCCGTTCAGGTCGACGGGAAGGCCGGTGCCGTAGGAGGCGCCAACGGACGTCCAAAAACACGACCAGGGCTGGTAGCGGAGCTGGCCATGCACGGTGTGGCGCTGATCCTGGGAAACCCAGATGCGGGCGTTGGAGTTGAGGAGATCGGGAGCGTCCTGGCCGAGAAATAATCCGCCGACAACGGGAAGACGCGCGGAGGCGACCATGTAGGAGTAGTTGAACCAGGCCGACCAAGGGCCCCACTGCGGGAGAGCGAGCTGGCTTTCGGCGCCGTAGATGTGGGCGGAGCTGAGAGCGATGGGGAAGCTGACGCCGGTATCGAGGAGGACATCGTCGTCAGCGAAATTGCGAGTGTCGCGCTGAAAGACGTTGGCGGAGATGTGAGCTTTGTGGAAGAGCTCCTTGGTGGCCCCGAGCTCGTAATAGTTGGCACGCGAAGGCCGGAGGGCAAGTTGCGCGACGCTGCCGTCGAGGGTGCGCACCTTTGCGGAAGTGCTGAGGAGCAGGTTCTCGATGGCGGGAGTGCCGAAGGCGCGGTCGTAGGATCCGCGGAACACGACGCCGAGCTTGGGGACGTACCAGGCGAAACCGAAGCGCGGACTCCAGGCGGACTCGGTGACGCGAACACTGTAGTGGTCGAAGCGAATTCCGCCGCTCAGATTCAGGTTGCCGAAATGCGCGTTGTCCTGGACGAAGAACGCTTGCTCGCGATCATCACCGGATTGGTCGAAGAAAAAATCGAGCGGCGTGGAGGGATCGAAGATGGGCTGGCCGTTCAGTTCGGTGGCGGTGATGTGGTAGGAGAATTGTTCGTGAACGAAGCTGTAGATGGAGTCGGCTCCGGCCTTAATTTCGTGATGATTGAAGTTGGCGGCGACGGTGGCGCTGACATAGCCTTCGCGGAAACCGCGGTCCTGAAAGGGCTGAATTGGCGTCGAAGATGGATTGGAAGTGAGCTCGGCTTCGTCGTCGCGGACGCGCCCCTGCACGGTGCCGAGGACATTGGAGGAGAAGGTGTGCTGATACGAGACCTGGCCTGAGACTTCCCGATTGCTGCGATCCTGGCGCTGCAAGTTCTGCTGCTGGATGAGCTCGTTCGGAACGAGAAAACCGGCGCGATCGAAACTTAGCGAAAGGCGGAGACGATCTTTGGGGGTGAGGTCGCGCTCGAAGCTGGCTTTGATTCCGGCGAGGGTGGCGCGGTTGGTGAAGTTTTCGAGCACCGGGGAATCAAGAAAGCGGTCGGTGCGAGCCGCGTTCATGGCGAGGCCGAAGACGTTGCGGCCGTCGAAATAACTGGCGCCGAGGTAGGCGTTCTCGGTGTCGAAGCTTCCTCCGCCGAGGATGGCGGTGCCGTGCACGCCGCGCGCGGGATTGCGGTCGGTCACGGTTTCGACCACGCCTCCGACCTTGCGTCCGAATTCGGGAGGAATGCCGGAGGTGTAAGTCTTGACCGACTGCACATCGTCGAGATCGTCGGAGGGAGAGAAGGCGGGTGAGCGGTTGTTGAGGATGGGGAGTCCGTCGACGACATACTGCGTGTCGTATTCGGAGGCGCGGGGATGGACAACTCCATTGGCCTCCAGCACCCAGCCGGGTTGCGACTGGACGACGTCGATCGCCTGGCGTCCGGGAATGGCGGCGCTCCAATCACGCAACGCGGGAGCGCCGAGTTGGTAAGTGTTGCCGGCGTTCGTGGTATCGAGGAGCGTGTCGGAATCTTTTACGTCGATGGTCTGGGCGACGGTGGCGACGGAGAGGACGACGGAAATTTTCTGCGGCAACTGGGAGCGGATCTCGACCAGCGAATTGTAGGGCGCGAATCCGGCGTGCTCCAGGGTCAGATGGTAGGTGCCCAGAGGCAACTTCTTGGCCGTGTATTCGCCGTTGGGAGCAGTGTCGAAGCCGAGTTCGAAGTGGCTTGCCTGGCTGACGAGAAGGCCGTGGGCGGGCAGGACGGCGCCGTCGGAATCGGTGACGGAGAGGCGGAGTTCACCGGAGCGATCCTGGGCGCGGGCGAGCAGGGAGACAAGCAGGAGAAGAAGTGCGGCGTTGATCAGGACACGGCGCAGATGGATTCTCCGAGGTCGGCGGGGAGCCTGGGGGATATTTTACAGCGATCACAGGCGACGGCTGTTGGACGGGAGCGCTACTACCTTCGGGCGGGAGAAGCGGCGGTCCTGGCAGCCCGTGGTGCAAGCACGGTTCGTATCAGGGCATGCCTTCAGGCGTGCCGTAGCTGCTGCGTTGTGAGAGCGCCTTCAGGCGCTGAGGCCGGAGATTGACGACGGGCTGCTGCAGGAGCAGGCTGCTAGAATGCTGACTGTTCGGACAGTGATGGCGGTCACGGTTTTTTTGTGAGATTCGAATTCCCATTCCTGGGCTCGGTGGAGGCGGCGATCACGATGGAGAGGATGTCGGGGCTGGAAAACACTGCTACAGTAAGAAAGTGCACACCGACGAGCCGGAGGTGCACATGAAAAATTCAAGGAGAGAAGGCTCGCTATGCGCATCGCGGTGGTCGGTTCCGGGTACGTGGGGTTGGTAACGGGAACGTGTTTTGCGGATCTGGGGCACGAGGTTGTCCTGGTTGATAACGACGAGAATAAACTCGCGGCACTGAGGAACGGCGAGGTGCCGATTCATGAACGATTTCTGCCCGAGTTGCTGGCGCGGCATCGGGGACAGCGCATCAAGTTTTCCGGCGACTTGCAGGCGGCCACGCGGGAGAGCGAGGTAGTGTTCATCGCAGTCGGAACACCGCCAACCGAACATGGGGACGCGGATCTTTCGTATGTGGAGTCGGTGGCGCGGGAAATCTCCGGGGGCGTGGACGAGTACAAGGTGGTGGTGGAGAAGAGCACGGTTCCGGTGTACACGAGTCTGTGGATCCGCACCATCATCATGAGGAACGGGGCTGACCCGTCGCTGTTCGATGTGGCTTCGAATCCGGAATTTCTGCGGGAAGGGACGGGAGTTACGGATTTTCTCTACCCCGACCGCATCGTGGTGGGAGTTGAGAGCGAGCGGGCCGCGGAGGTGATGCGCCAGCTCTACGGGCCGCTGACCAGCGGATGGTATTACGGGCGGGGGGATGCGATTCCGCGTCCAGAAGCGGCTAGGGTACCGCCGCGGTTGATCCTCACGAGCACGAAAAGCGCGGAACTCATCAAGCACGCTTCCAATGCATATCTGGCGATGAAGATTTCCTTTATCAATGCGGTGGCGTCGATCTGCGAATCGGTGGGGGCGAATGTGCAGCAGGTGTGCGACGGGATCGGAACGGATTCGCGGATTGGGCCGCGATTTCTGAATCCGGGGATCGGGTACGGAGGGTCGTGCTTTCCGAAAGATCTGATGGCGTTCCGTGCAGTCGCGAAGGAAAGCGGATACGACTTCCGGCTGCTGGAAGAAGTGATTCGTATCAATGAAGATCAGCGGCACCGGTTTTTGCGCAAGGTGCGGAGTGTGCTGTGGACTTTTCGCGGCAAGCGACTGGGCGTGCTGGGGCTGGCGTTCAAGGGCGGGACTGACGATATTCGGGAGTCGCCGGCGCTGCTGCTGGTGCAGGAATTGCTGCGCGAGGGCTGCCGCATTTGCGTCTACGATCCCGCGGCGATGGAGCGAGCAAAAGAGGTGCTGAAGTCGGGCGTCGAGTTTGCGCACGATGCGTATGACGCGGCGGCGGGCGCGGATGCCCTGCTGATCCTGACGGAGTGGGAGGAATTCGCGTCGCTCGATCTGGAACGTCTGCGCATGCTGGTGAAGTATCCGATCGTGCTGGATGGGCGGAATCTGTATGATCCGGCGGTGATGGTGGAGCACGGATTCTCTTATTACAGTGTCGGGCGGCCGGCGGCGTTGACGGAGGAGTTGCTGGCGGCGACGCTTCCGAAGAAAAAGGAGCGCGCCTGAATCCATGAACACGCAACGTGCGCTGGTGACCGGAGGTGCGGGCTTTCTGGGATCGCATTTGTGCGATGGTCTGCTGGGCGAGGGCTACAGGGTGGTGGCGGCGGACAATCTGCTGACTGGGCGGCTGGCGAACCTTGAGCATCTGCGAAACGATTCGCGATTTGAGTTTGTGGAGAAGGATGTTTGCCAGCCCGGCGAGTGGGGCGCACTGGATTATGTGTTTCACTTCGCGAGCCCGGCGAGCCCGGTGGACTATGCCGAACACGGGATCGCAACCCTGCGGGTGGGATCGTATGGGACGTTTGAAGCGCTGGAAACGGCGCTGCGCTGCGGCGCGAAGTTCATGATGGCTTCGACGTCGGAGTGCTACGGAGATCCGATGGTGCATCCGCAGACCGAGACGTATTGGGGGAATGTGAATCCCATCGGGCCGCGGTCGGTGTACGACGAGGCGAAGCGGTTTTCGGAAGCGGTGACGATGGCGTATCACCGCTATCACCGGGTGGACACGCGGATTCTGCGCATCTTCAACACGTACGGGCCGCGCATGCAGATCAACGACGGGCGGGTGATTCCGAATTTTATGTGGCAGGCGCTGCGCGGAGAAAACCTTACGGTGTATGGCGACGGCCGCCAGACGCGCAGCTTCTGCTACGTGAGCGATGAGGTGGATGGGATTCTGCGGCTGGCGCGATCGCCGGAGCATGAGCCGGTAAATGTGGGGAATCCGACGGAATTCACGATTCTGGAGTGCGCGCGGAAAGTGATTGCGACGACCGGGTCGGCGAGCCAGATCAAGTTCGAAGCGCTGCCGCAGGACGATCCGAAGCAGCGGCGTCCGGATATTTCGAAAGCGAAGCGGCTGCTGGGATGGGAACCGAAGGTGGAACTGGAGAGCGGGCTCAAGCTTTCGCTGGAATATTTTCGCCGGGCAATGGCGGAGAAAGAGCAGCCGGCTTAGCGGGGTTGCTCGTCTAGCGACGCACCGGCGGAGAGGACTGCGAGCAGGCGCAGAATTTCTTCGCGCTCGGCGGAATCGCGCAACATGAAGCGCACGCCCATGCCGAAACCGGGATGGGTGGTCAGCACCTGACCCCTGATTTTGAATTTCGCGTCGGCAGTGCGGATCAGAATCTCCACGCCCGACTGCCCGGCGAGCGGGGATGGCATTTCGACGTAGCAACCGCCCTCGCTGATATCGGACAGGGTGCAGCGATTGGGGACGCTGGTGCCGAGACTGTAGACTTCCGCTCCGAGTTTGCAGGCGTAACGTTGCTCTCCGCGGCGGTTGCCGGCATTGGAGACGAGAGTGGCATCTTGTGGCTCGGGCCTGGGCTCGAGACTGGGGCGAGACTGGGGCGCCAACGACTGCGTCGCAGTGGACTTGTTTGCCGACGTCTGGACCGGCAGTCCGGTTGCCGAGTGGGCATTATTCTGCTGGAGCCAAGTCTGCATGAGGCGGCGCGAAGACTGGGGCACATCGAGGAAACGAATTCCGGTGCGACCGCTGGCATCCTGCCAGGCAACCTCCCCCGACAAGCGAACCATTTGCTTCTGACCGGGAAGAGCGAACTCGAAATAAACCTTGCACGCGGGCGGAATTCGGTTGGCGGTTTGGAGCGCAGTTCCGCCGTCGCTGAGGTCGGTCAAAACGGCGTTCAGTTCGGGCGCTCCGGGATAAGCGACGTTGGCGGTCGAACTGACGAGCGTCCGCGGAGCGTGGCGGCGTTCGCGGCGCATGAGGCCGCAGGCGGCGCGCAGGCTGATGCGAGTGCGCTCGGAAGAGAGCGGGCGATAGAGAACAAAGTTGGCGCCGAGCCCGAACACGGGGCGGGCGTTGAACTCGCCATCGACAACGGCAATCAGCATGCTGGCGCGGTTCTTGGCGGACCGACGCAAGCGCGCCAGGAATTCCTCGGAACTCTGGTCGGCGCGATAGTCGAGGACGATGGCGTCGAAGCGCTGGCTGTCGAGCAGTTCCAACCCGCGGGAGATCGAGGGTGTATGCTCGGCCGTCATCCCCAACTCGGACAGGATGAGCATGAGCAGGCTGGCTGAGTCCTGATCCGGGCAAACCACGAGGGCGCGTAGATCCATAGTGACAGTATGGTAAGAGAGGGTCGAGCCAACGACAAGTTACCTGTGTCACGGTGGGGCGCAATTTAGACTTTCTTTCCTATGTTCGCGCCTTTGTAGTTCCCTTCCACGACTTTAGTCATCTTTCGCTTTCTGTTGGCGCGGGATAAGCTGAGCAGACATTCGTGGGATTTTCTTTGAGCGCAGGTGTTAATTAGCCGAGCCAATTCCGAACATTGCGACGGGGGCGTGGTGAAAGGGAGTGCGCTTTCGCAAACGAGTGGCGCATGGCCCGATCGTAACTCTCCTGCAATTACCTTACGAAAAGCCAGTGTACGAAGGGACGGTGTACCCCGGTACTTTGACGTACCAAGGGACAGTTCCTAACATCGAGTCAGTCAGACCGGTATCGGGACGGCGATGCGCAAAGGGTCGCGGGAGATACCGGCTGACCAATGCCAGTTACAAGAATTTATTTTGACGACTTTGTTCCACGGAGCGGAGAGCGGCAGGTGCGGCAAATGCTTATGAGAAGCCTGGACACAAATGCGGGGCATCGCAGGCATCGCGAGAGCGGCTTCAGCTTGCTGGAAATGATGATCGTGCTGGCGCTCCTCCTCATCGTGGCGTCGATCACATTCATCAGCCTGATGCCGGCGCTGCAGCAGCAGCATGTGACCAACGCGTATAACACGACGCTGTCGGCGATGCGTCAGGCGCGCGACAACGCGGTTTCGCAGCGGACATCGTACTCGGTGACTTTTGCAAACGCTGCCACGCCAAACACGATCGTGGTAACGCCGACGCTGTTGGGATTTGTGGGCGATCAGAATACGGTGACCTATCAGTTGCCGACGGATGTGACGTTTAACGTGCAACTAGGGTTTCCCACGCCGGGTCCGGACAATTACGGAACGGGAACGGCGGCGATTGACTTTGGCTACACGGCGAACGGGGGAGCCGGAGGAGGAACGACGATTTTCTTCTGCCCGGACGGTTCGGCGCAAACGGCGGCGTGCAGTGCAGGGGGTTACGCGAACAACTGGGATGGAGGCGTGGTCTACATGGGGCTTCCGGGAAATATTCTGAGTTCGCGGGCGTTGACACTGTCGGGCGGAACGGGCCGCGTTCACGGATGGCGGCTTACAAACAATGGGGGCTATCAATGGCTACGTCAATAGTCAGGCGCGACGGGAATGCTCGATTGCAGAAGCAAGCGGAGCGCGGATTCTCGCTGCTTGAAGTTTTGATTTCGATGGTTGTGCTGACGGTGGGACTGGTGAGCTTGCTGGGAGTGTTCGGACTGGCCATGGCTGCGACGCAAACGTCGCAGCAGGACATGATCGCCAAGCAACTGGCGAACGAGGCGCTGGAGAGTATTGTGACGGCGCGCAACACGTCGCAGATCAACTGGGATGACATCCAGAATGTAGGCTCCACCAATTGCCCCAGCAGCCCCTCACCTTGCGGCATCTTTCTGAGTGGAGCGAATCCGATCTTCCTGCCGGCAACAACTGGAGCCAATGCCGGAATCGTGGGGACCAACAATCACCTGGGCCTGCAAACTCTCAGAGAACCGGGACCGGATGGGAGCTATGGGGACGCGGACGATGTGATCCTCCCTTTGACTAACTATCAGCGCACGATTGCGATCACGGAGCTGAACCCCCCGGTGGCCACGCTGCGAAGCGTCAATATCATCGTGCAGTACGCGACTTCCCAAAATCTGCAAAAGACCTACGTTCTGAATTCATACATTTCGCAGTACCCGTAAAGGGGAGTTATGAGCGACCATTCGACAAAACGCGAGAGTGGATTCAGCCTGCTGGAAATGATGATCGCCATGGCACTGGGAACGATTGTGCTGGGCCTGGCGGTGCAGCTTTACAGCCAGGGTGTGGCCGCAACCTGGACGGTTTCGCAGCGGGCGGAGCTGCAAGAGGATTTTCGGGCCGCCTCCAACATGCTGACCAAGGATCTAAGCCTAGCCGGGGCGGGTCTAAACCCCGGCGCGGCCATCGCACTGCCGAGCGCGATCACTCCGGTGGTAGGCTGCGATCAGACGCCTAAATGCTACATCGCGGAGACGTATCCCGCACCGGGCGGCCAGCCAACTCTTTACGGCCTAATTCCCGGATATCAAAAGGGGCCGACGCTCGCCTCCAATCCGGAAGCCACCGACGTGGTCACGGTGGCGTACACGGACTCCAGTTTCTATTTGAACTGCTACACCGCGACCGTCGGGCCGGCTGCGGGACAAGTGACCTTCGCGCCGTCCACCATTTTGGACAAAAACGGCAACCTCCCGGCTTTTCCGCCGGCGGGTTGTCTGCCGAACGGCGTGGCCGCGCCGCAAAACGTGAACGATGCGACGGTGGGGTTGACGCCTGGCGATCTGGTCTATTTCCCCTCCTTGAACGGCACCATCGTAGTAGGCGAGGTCACGCCGGGCGCCATTGTGACGGGCGCAAACGCGGTGGGAACCACTTACACTGTCCCCTTCGCCGTCGGCGATCCGTTGCATATGAACCAGCTTACCGCCGGCCAGGGCCTGAACAACGTGGCTCTGGGTGCTACCGGAACCTTGCCACAGCGGCTTCTGGTGATCACCTATTACATCGACAGCACCGTCACCCCGTCACAACTGATGCGGCAGGTGAGTGGACACACTCCGATGCCGGTGGCGGACGGCCTGGCTTACATGAAGTTCAGTTATGACCTTTACAACGACGGTACGGGTGCACCGGCGACGGACCAGCCCAACCCTGGCTCTGGCGATGCCAACGATGCGGCTTCGAATGGACTTATCCCCAACCAGATCACCAAGATCAACATTAAGCACATGGCGATGGATAGCACACTGAAGGGCACGAAGGGTTATCAGGGATTGGATTTGGAGACGTCGGTAAGCGCGCGGAATCTGACATACGTCAACAACTACCCGAATTAACTAACGGCGGAAAATGGCGATAGGGAGTAAGACGACGGGGAGCGAAGCGATGGGGAGCAAGACAATGGGGATTAACACCATGAGGAGTCAGGGTATGAAAAGCGCGAGACTGCACACCAAAGGATTCACGCTGATTGCGTCTTTGCTGCTGCTGTTGCTGCTGTCGGGGATCGCGATCGGGCTGTTGATGATGGTCAACACCGAAGGCAAGGTGGGCGGGACCGATCTGCAGAATGATGTCGCCTATCACAGCGCGGAGGGTGGCATCGAGAAAATGGCCTCCGATTTGGCCGCGACGTTCCAGAATTCACAGGCCCCGACTGCGGCCCAAATCTGCGCCGTGAGCAACATGCAGCCGGCGATGGCGGGGGTCACCTGGATGGACTATTCGGTGGCGCCGGTGTCGGGTTGCTTGCAGGAGCCGCCGTCACGGAACTGGGGACAGATCAGTTCCGGACCGGACCAAGGTTTATGGGCGCAGATCATCCCGGTGAACATGATGGCCACGGCAGCGCAACTGGGCGGGCAGGAAGTGAGCATGCTACGGAGCGCGCAGGTGGCGCTGATTCCGGTGTTCCAGTTCGGTGTGTTTTGCGAAGGCGATTGCGCCTTTTTCAGCAACCCCACTCTCGATTTTGCCGGACGCGTACACGCCAACGGCGATCTGTACTTGGGCGTGGCGGGTGGCAACACGATTACGTTTCACCAAAAACTGGAGGCATACGGGAACATTGTCAGGCAAAATATTCCGAACGGGTTGGCGGCCAGTGCCAGCAATGACGACGGCACGGTATACATTCCGTATGTCAACGGCGATTGTCCGACTCCGGGGTCGGCGGTCGCGAATAATTGCGTGGTCATGCAGCCGACCGACGGCAGCGTGACGGGGATGGGGGGAAATCCGCCGGCCTCGGCCTATAACACCGTCCCTTGGTATGCCTTCTCCAAGGGCACTGCAAACTACGAGACCATCAATGGGAACTATGGAAATCCAAATACCGGCCCTCCGAGTCAGGTGGGGACGGGAGCCAAAAAACTGTCGATGCCATTCGTCGGGGGAAACGCCCAGCCTTACGAAATTATTCGCCGGCCACAGGCGGGCGAGGACCCCACGTCGGCGCTGGCCACGTCGCGCGAATACAACATGGCGCAGATTCGCGTGCTGCTGAGCGACGATCCACAGGATTTTGTGGGGAGCACCTCCAGCACCAACCCCGGAAACCAGGATGCGAACAACATTCGGTTGGCGAATGTAACGGCGGCGCAGGCGACGGCGACGGGTACCCTCGCACCCTATCCCAATGGAGTCAAGATGATCGCGGGCAATTACACCCCGACGCTCCCGGCGCCAGCACCTAACACCTATAACCTGTACTTCGCCACCGCGTCGAACGCGGTTCCGTCTGTCGCCTGCGCGACTTCGGCTTCCTGCGCCGCAGCCACAACCGTCGCAGACTGGACCCACGCACCTTGGACATGGAACGCTGCGATGGAGGCGACAGCGGCACCGGGGAGCCCTTATCCCCTGCTCCAGCCGACCGGCAACCCGTGGGTCTTGGGCGACAATACGACCGCGCCGCAGCCGCTCACCCTTTGCCCTCCGGCAAACGCCGCTGCGCTGCCTGCAGGCTGCCCGGCGGCGCCGGCATCTCCGTATTACGTTGTGAACGGCACGACCGTCTATAACGGCACGGCTAACGGCTCGGCCGCCAACCTCCCCCTCACGCAAGCGACAGCAAGCTGGAACCTGATCGATGGCTGGCTGCGGGTGGAATACAAAGACGCAAATGGCAACTGGAACCCGGTGACCAAGGAATGGCTGGAACTGGGATTTGCGCGGGACACGACTGCGCCTACCGCCAATGGGGCGGGTCTCCCTGCGGGTGGGATTGTGAACCCGATCAATCCGAACGCGATCCTGTTGCTGCAAGAGCCGGTGGATCGGGCCACTACAGGCGTAGGCACTACTGCGGCAACGCTGACCCTCAATGGGACCGTCGGGACAGCGCCGAGCTGTACGGCGTTTAACGGATCCGGTCAGTGCACAGCGTGGAAGGCCAACCCGCCGCAAGCTCTGCCGGACACGCTAGGATCCAACCTCTGGCAGTTTGGCCTTACCCCTGCGGCACCGCCGGTGACGCAGAGTATCACGCAGTACAACTGGTATCCCATCAACTTCTACGATGCCCGCGAAGGCGAGGCTCGGGACGTCATCCATAACAACAACAGCTGCACGACCAACGGGGTGATGAACGCCGTCGAAATCGATGTGGGCAACTTGAAGCGATGGCTGGCGGGACAGATCGGCAAGAACCCCACCACTGGCCTCAGCAGCGGCCCAAATGTGGACTTTCTCGCGCAGAACGGATACGTGCTGTATTTCTCGGATCGCCGGGGCATGCTGTATAGCCAGAATCCCCCTTTCGCTGGCACTAAGACCGGGGACTCGGGCCTGGAGGATGTGGTGAACGCCGCCAGTCAGGCGGGCGTACCCGACGGAGTGCTGGAAGCTCCGGGAGGCAACAAGTCTCCCGAGGACGTCAATCTGAACGGGTTCTTGGACAAATTCGGCACGGCGAACATGGGATTGGGCCAGTACAATGGCGCGGCAAATCTAAATCCCACCCCGGGCACGCCTTACAATCCCTACAATACGCGCATTACCAGCTGCAGCACCACCGGGCGCAAGAACTGGGTCAGCGGGGCGCGCCACGTTTTGAAACTGGTCGATGGTTCGCTCGGCAACGTACCGCTGAGAACGGACGCGAAGGCCACTCTAGCGAGCCCTGGCGGATTCACGGTGGCATCGGAGAATCCGGTGTACATCCAAGGCGATTACAACAGCAATGCGGCCGACACGTTCTTTACGAATCCGACCACTACGGCACCGGCAAACGACATATTAGGGCATTCCGCAGCCTCGGTAATTGCCGATGCGGTCACGATTCTCTCCAACAGTTGGGACGATCGGACCAGCATGGGCATGGGTAACATCGATGTTACTGACGCAACGACTCGTCCAGCGACCACTACCTATTATCGGCTGGCGGTCGCAGGCGGGAAGAACAAGGCCTTCCCCTTCCCGGCATGGGCGAATGCTAACCCGGACTACCCATTCGGCACCGATGGAGGCGTCGGCAACTTCCTGCGCTTCCTGGAAGACTGGAGCGGAGGAGTCTCTCTGAATTACGGAGGCTCGCTGGTGAGCCTGTACTACGCAACCTATGGCACAGGAACATTCAAGTGCTGTACTTACTCGGTGTATCAGCCGCCGACACGTAACTATATCTTTGACGCAGACTTCACCCTGCCACAAGGCCTACCACCCGGAACGCCCATGTTCCGCGACGTGGAAAGCCTGGGCTACCGGCAACTGTTTACGGCACGCACTAACTAAACGTATTGGTCAACAAATCCACTGAACCCCGATCCGCGAGGATCGGGGTTTTTGTTGGTCCGAAGGTGTTATTCTCATTTTCTTCGAGTTGTCATTCGCGTGGGCAACAGAGGGGGATGAATCTGCGGGGGATGAATCGATCTGAGAATCGTGGGCTCTGGCTGGGGCTGCTGGCGACGTTTTCGCTGAGCCTGTTTCTGATTCCGGCCTTTGTCATCCGCCCGTTCCATCACCAATCACAGAGGGCGCTATTGCTGGCAATCGCTGTGAAGCGGATTGCGCCCGCGCTCACGGTACCCGCCTTAGTGGGTGCGCTGGCGCTGGGCTGGCATCTGTGGCGGAGATCGTCGCCAATGTTGCGCATGGGGATCGTGGTGGCGCTCGCGCTAAGCACAGCGTCGGCGGTGATGCTACGGCAGAACTACTTTGAATGGATGTTCCACCCGATCGCCGCCGCGGGGTTCGTCTCCGCTGGCGATGCTCGCCTCAGCGACAAGGAAATGGTGATGGCAGTGCAGATCGGGCGGATTAGGTTTTTGAAGGACTACTGGTTCGACTGGAAGAACTACAATCCACGGACTACGATGTATAGCCACTAGCGTCGCGTCCCGCCGCCCAGTCGTTGGTCGCTAGTTGTTGGTCGTTAGTCATTGGCAAGCAAGAGCCTTTGATGTCCATGATTTTCGCAAGCGAGAAACCCGAGTCGAACCGCGAACGACCACGACTAACGACCAGCGACTGGCTGTTCCCACGCCTTCGAATTCAGCGGGGCTTGCGGGGGGGTGGGATTGGGTCGCTTCCCTTTCGGGCAGCGGTTTCGTGCAGCGGGGCGCTCACCGCCAGATCGGCAGACCAGCAATCGGCAAGAATCTTCCATGTGCCGGCGGGCTGACGCACGAGGACGACCAGATATTTTCCGCGCTCTTCGCGGCGCTTACCCATGGCGACGGGCACGAGCATTTTGCAACGGCCGAGATCCAGAGCGATCTCACCCAGCACTTCGATGCGCAGCGATTCCATCTCGACGTCGCCCAACCCGGCTTCGAGCAACGAGATAAGAAATTCCCGGATCGCGGGCAGGCTGCGAACCGGCGGGACGCTGGAGCGGATGAGAGTAGCGTCGGCGGCGTAGAGTTCAAGCAAGTCGTCGATGTGCTTGGTGTTGCAGGCCTGCGCCCAGTCCTGGACAACCTGGCGAGCGCCGGCTTCGGCGCGGCCTCCGGTCGAAGCGCCCGACGAACCGGGAGCACGGCCGCGAGGAGCTGAGGGCCCGGACTCGGCAGAAGGCGCGCTGGATGCCGTTCCCGGGCCGGGGACAAGATGATGATAGTGGTGGTGAAAGTGATGTTGTCCGGCACCAGATCGAGATGGAGCAGTGGCATCGCCGACGACAGACTGGGTGGGGATTCCGCACCAGATACAAAAGCGAGCGAGCGCCGGCAGCGAACCTCCACATCCTGAGCAGGCGTCGCCCGATGGTTCCGGTTCACCGTCCGCCGCCAGGCCCTGCGCGGCCGAGTTTCCCGACATGCGATGGATCGCTTCTACGGCCGCAGCCACGGCCTCGGCATTCGGCTTCGGCCAGCGAAAGTTGCCGGGGAGCCGTTGAAAAAACTCTTCGATCTCCTTGCCTTCGACGGGCTGGTCCTTCTCTGGATCGGGAGGATTCGGATTATCTGTGGTCACGGCAACCTCATCGCTGACATTGTAGGAGAATTCGCACGCTAGCGGATACTGAATCTTACGAGCCCTTCGGAATCGGTGGGAACGCCGTTGCAGAGCGCGGGACGATAGCGCCAGAAGCGGACCGCGTGCAGCACAATCTGGTCTTCTTCGGCCCCGCCGCTGTCCAGGATGAAGGCACCATGCACGTGTCCGTCGGATCCAACAATGAAGCTGACGCGCACGTGCAGATCGTCTTGAACTTGCAACAACGGGTCCGGGGTGAGCAAGGCTTCGGGCGGACGGACGTTTCCACATTTCGGCAGGGCCAAAGGCTGAGACCCGGGAGAGAACTCGGAAATGTGCGCGGGCACACGGCGCAGAGTCTTTTCTAATCGCGTGAGCGGGATGCGATGCGAAATGACGGTCGATGGAGAAGGGGACGTCACTGCGCACCAGGCGAGAACGCCGCTGAGGCCCACCAGCGACACGACCGCCGCGAGCGCCTTCGTGATCGTCGTTTTCTTGCTCGGCCAGAGACACTGCATCGAGGGTGGAGTAGGCAATTTGCCTTCCAGCCTTGATGAAAATTAACGTCCCTACTATCAGTAGTTTAACCGCACTTCCCTTCTAACTTTTTCAACCCGGATGCAATCCCTTGCAAAGGAGTCGAACAGAACCGCAGCCAACGGAAGCAGCGTGGGGGCGCAAGTCTAACGCTTCATAAGTGCATGCGAAAAGTGCGGGAACAAGCGTTTTGTGGTGGCGCGGACACTCCTGTCCAGCGAGAGCGCGCGGCGAATCCAACTCCGGCGGACGAGAGGGTCCGCGCCAAATTCCTCCGCTTCTATTTCAGGCCGTTTTGGGTAAATTTATACGCGGTAGATACCTTGTCGGCCATCAGATAGATACTGGACGCCTGCCCGGCGGTGCTGTAGTTATCGACGACAATTCCACTGGGCCCGCCGTTCACCGTCGCCTTGGTGAGCGTGGTACTACTGCTGCGCGCCACCACACAACCATCGGCGGGGCCGTTGCCCGGCGCGGTGCAGTCCTGGGTCAGCCCGAAGAAGAAGAAATCGGTTCCGCCATTAACATTGGGATTGAAGAACTCCGTCCATCCCGTGCAGCGGGCGGCGGTGGAAGTGAGCAGTTGCTGTTTGCCCGCAGGGGTCGTTGTCATGGTGCGCCCGGTGAAACCGAAGGCGTACTGCCAGGGGGTGGTATCGGCGGCGCCCGTACCGCAAAGACGGATATCTCCATTCGAGGGATTGGTGAAGTAACTGTTGGTGAAAGCGGGCTCGTAGAGGTTGAGCGCGGTTCCGCCGGCGGCGCCTTGGCCGATGCGAGCTTTCGACAACTGCGTCATCGAGGCGGTATCGGCTTCGACAAGAACGGCGGAAGTGCCGTCATTGGCGCTGACCACGAAAGTGGTGCCGTTGCTGACATCGACAATCGGCGCGGCCACGATACCGGGGCTGGTGCCTCCGCTTTTTCCCACCTCCAGCGTGGCCAGCGCGCCCGTCGTGGTGTTGATCTGGTAGAGAGTTCCGTTGGTGCTCCCCACCATCAGCACCCCCAGACCCACGTCAAGAACGGGAGAAGTCAGGTGGAGGTTGTTGCTGACCGTGACCGGCCAGGGAGGATTTGCGCCAATCGTGGGCGTTCCCTTGAAGACACCTGTAATTTGGTAAACAACGCCGTTGTCCGCGCCCAGGTAGACAATATCGTTGGAGTAATCTATCCACGGCGAGGACGAGGTGCTATCGGCGTTGGTGGAGAAGGTCAGGGAAGTCATTTTCGTGGGCGCGGCGGCGGCGAGGAGCGTGCCTTGGCCAGAGGTCCAAGTCAAGACATGGAAAATAGCTTGGGGGGTGGCTCCAGGAACGCTTTCCACGAAGCCGATCTTGGTTCCATCCTCGGAAAGAATCGGGGAAGTTACGATCTTGCCTCCGGTGACGGTGGTGATGTTATAGGCAAACAGCACCAACGGACCCAGACCCGGGCCATTCGGCGGGTCACAGAACCCGCCGCCGTTGACGGGATCGGAATAGAGATTGTTGAAGGCGACAAGACCGGGATCGACGCCGGTGCCGCTGGCGCCGGGGGTCTGGGCCACTGCCAATCCGAACACGACGTAGTCATTGTTGCAATCGGGCGGAGCGCCAGCATCGAAGGAGAACTTGGCCGGAAACATATTTGCGATAAGGCGGCCCGACAAATTCACGCTCCAATCACGGTGTTGGCCGGAGTTGTTTGCGGAAACCGGCCGGGCGGCGGCACCGTGGAAGACATCCGAATTCGGCGCCTGCCAACGCTGCATCGCCTGATGCAGAATGCGCGGTTCCCAGTAAATCAGGTCCGGGTGCCGGGCGAGCGCATCGCGGCTGAACACGATATGGTGCTGCGACCAGTCTTGCGGAACTCCGGTGTGCCTGGGAGCAGGCGCTTCCTGAGCGCACATACTCGGCACCAAAGCAAAAAACACCACCCACCACACTGCAACCGCACCATCACGATGCCTTGGCTTCATAGCTACCTCCGATTACGATTGGATTGCCGCCATTGTAGCCGCTTTTCGGTCCTAAGGGGATAACTGATTTTAGACGGATTGCCGCTCTCGTGCAGCGACTTTCCGATCCGATGTGCCACGCCGGTAACCTTCCTCAAAACACTAAAGTTACAGCGATCTGGGACTTGGCGATCGGGACGGCAGTTCGCTGTCAATTCCGTCAACGCCGGCGGCTTCTGTTTCCGGGCGGATTTCCGATTCTTGACGGCGTGTGGAACAATGAGAAGCTCTGGGCTGGGCCCACATGCATCCATGACCGTCACGCCGAACAGCCTTCAACTTGCGCTCCTATCGGCGGCGATCCTTGGGTTCCGTCACGGGTTCGACTACGACCACATTGCTGCCATCTCCGACATCACCAGTGTGCAAACCAGTCGTTGGCGCGGTATGCGGCTGGGTTTGCTCTACGCCCTGGGACACGCGGCAATGGTTGCCGTGCTGGGCACCGCCGTCATCGTGTTTCAGCTCTCGCTGCCTCATGGCATCGATCGGATCGCCGAGCGGTTGGTGGGACTGACCTTGCTGATCCTCGGGGTCTATGTTCTGGGATCGCTTTTCAAAGGGAACCCAGCACCTCGCAGCCGCTTTCACCTTATGGCCCGGGCAGCGCGCTGGGTCCATTGGAAGATGAAAAGCTACTGGCACGATCACGATGTCCCGCGCCCGACCGACAAGAACTGGAATTACAGTTCAAAATCCGTACTCATGATCGGCGTTGTGCACGGGCTTGGTGCGGAGACGCCCAGCCAACTGATGATCTTCTTACTGGCGGCCAATCTTGGCGGAGTCGGCAAGGGCTTTGTCGGCCTGACGATGTTTATCGCGGGACTGCTGGTGATGAATACGGTGATGACGGCGTCAGCAGTAGGACTTTTCGGCTTCAGTTCGCGGCTGCCGCGCTTTCAGTTTGTGGTCACCGCGCTGACGGCGATCTATAGCCTGGCGGTTGGCGCCTTCTTCCTGTTCGGGTCGTCGGGACTACTACCACCCCTGGGATGAGGCTGCGGCCGGACCGTCTGGACGCAGGAACTGTTATCCCCGGGTCATTCTCGTGTCACCTTCGTCCTTGTCTTCATCCTCGTGTCATGCAGGCTCCATGTAATCCCCGGCCAGCAATAATTTCTGACAGAATCGGTGACTGAGTAATACAATGGCCGACGTAGTTACCCGAGGGGGTACTTGATGACAAATATTGCCAATGCAATCGTCCGGCTCCGCGAGGAACGCCGGGATGCACAGAACCAAGTCCAAAAGCTTGGGGAGGCTATTTCGGTTCTCGAAAAGCTTACCCGAGGCGCGGGCGCAACGGTACACGCGGGGGCGAACCATCGCGCCAAGCGCGTACTCTCCGCAGCAGGGCGCCGGAGAATTTCTCTGGCCCAGAAAGCACGTTGGGCTAAGATCAGACAGATCAAGAAAGCAGCCTAAACGCCGGGCGGGCCGCAGCCTCGCGAATTTCCCCTCGCGAGACTGAAGCCCGCCGGATTTTTGCCTGACAAACCGGGGTGCAAGAGCGATTTGTATCAGGGTATCGCTTTAGCGATACCGTAAGTTCTTCGAAATCAGACTCCCCTTTAGGGGCTAGGCATCGAAGATCGATCTCGTCCGCAGCGACCCGAGGAAAACCCAGACAACTTATCAACGGAGCCCGTGGTGTTCCAATCCCCGGCCTCAGCGCCTGAAGGCGCGCTGATGCTAATGCACTTGCGGCATGCCTGAAGGCATGCCCTGATACGAATCTCACTTACACCACGGACTGCTAGCCTTGTCCTCCGATGAGCTCGCGCACGATGCTGCCGACAAATGCCTTGGCGTCTCCAAACAGCATCAGGGTGTTATCGAGATAGTAGAGCGGGTTATCAATGCCAGCGAAGCCAGGATTCATGCTGCGCTTAATGACCATCGCGGTATGGGCTTTGTCCACGTCGAGGATCGGCATCCCGTAAATGGGGCTGGAAGCATCGGAGCGGGCGGCAGGGTTGGTAACGTCGTTGGCGCCAATCACCAGGGCCACATCGGTCTGCGGAAAGTCGCCGTTGATCTCGTCCATCTCAATCAGGCGGTCGTAGGGAATATCGGCTTCGGCCAGCAGCACATTCATGTGGCCCGGCATGCGTCCGGCAACGGGGTGAATGGCGAAGCGCACGTCCACGCCGCGCTTGCTCAGAGCATCGTAAAGTTCGCGCACTTTGTGCTGCGCCTGGGCCACGGCCATGCCGTATCCGGGAACTATGATGACCCGGTTCGCGGCAGAAAGGATGGCTGCAGCTTCTTCCGGCGTCGCGCTGCGAACGGGTCGGGCTTCTTCTCCCGCAGCGGCCGCAGCTTGCACCTGACCAAAGGCTCCGAACAAAACGTTGGTGAAGGAGCGGTTCATGGCCTTCGACATGATGATGGAGAGGATAAGGCCCGACGATCCGTCGAGCGCACCGGCGATGATGAGTAGTTTGCTATCGAGGACGAAACCCATGGCCGCCGCCGACAGACCGGCATAGCCGTTCAACAACGAGATGACGGTCGGCATGTCCGCGCCGCCGATGGGGATGATCAACAGCACACCGAACGCCAGCGCGATCAGGACCATGAACGGAAACAGCGACCGGGCTTCCGGATGCAGGACCAGAGATACGGCAATCACCAGGGCGCCGGCGAGCAGCACAAAGTTGACGAGGTTCTGGCCTTTGTAAGTCAGCGGCCGCTGCGGCAGAATTTCCTGCAGCTTGCCGGCAGCCATCAAGCTCCCGGTGACGGTCAACCCGCCGAGAATGACCTCAAGCGATAGCACAGCCATCATGAAGCGCGAGATATCGGGCGCGCGCAGGTAAAATTCGGCCGAGCCGACCAGCGTCACGCAGAGTGCGCCAAAGGCGTGACTGAGCGCGGTTCGCTGCGGAACCGCCGTCATCTGCACTCGCCCGAGCGGAACGCCGATGATGGTACCGAGCACAAGCGCAATGGCGATCAGCCGGTAGTCCACAATCCCGTGATGCAGCAGCGTGCCGCAGATCGCCAGCAGCATGCCAATTTCGCCCGCCCAGATGCCGTGGCGGGCCGTGGTCGGCGAGCTCATCCACTTCAGCGAGAGGATGAACAGCACGCTCGCGATGAGATATACAAGCTCGATGATGACCTGGGATCCTGCGAGTTCGGCTGCCATCACTTGGCCGCCGGTTTGGCCGCGGGGCGGCTGGATTTGAACATCTTCAACATGCGGTCCGTGATCAGGAAGCCGCCAACGATGTTGCTGGTGGCAGCGACCACGGCGATGAATCCGAAAACGGCGGCGAGCGTGCTCTTGTGCTCGCCCACGAGCACGATCGCACCTACCACCGCGATTGCGTCCAATGCGTTAGTGAGCGACATCAACGGAGTGTGCAGCAGGGGCGAGACCCGCCGGATCACTTCAAATCCGATGAAGCCGGCGAGCACGAAAATAAAGAGTGCGTTGATCAGGTTCGAACTACTGTTCATCTTTCCTCCGTGGAAGCCATCTCATGCGTCGGATCCCTCAGGGGCTAAAGCCCGGATTCTTTCGGTTCTGCATGGCACGGCTGAAGCCGTGCCCTACCCAAACGATAATCAGCCTTGTTTGACCAGCGCGGGCAAAGTAAAGAACTCGCGGACCCGGGCGTTCACAATCTCGCCGCCGTGAGTGAGCAGAGTCTCGCGAACAATTTCATCTTCGAGGTTCAGATTCAACTTTTGATCTTTGATCAAGTGAGTCAGGAACGCAGTGATGTTGCGGGCGTACATCATGCTCGCGTGATAAGGCACGCCGGTGGCCACGTTGATCGCTCCGATAATGGTCACACCATGCTTGACCACGGTCTTGCCGGTTTCGGTGATCTCGCAGTTGCCGCCACGTTCGGAGGCCAGATCGAGGATCACCGAACCGGGCGCCATTCCCTTCACCATGTCTTCGGTTACAAGGACCGGCGATTTTTTTCCCGGAATCACCGCCGCGGCGATCACCACATCGCTTTCCTGCACTACTTTGCCCAGCAACTCGCGCTGACGGCGGTAGAAGTCTTCATCCTGCGCACGGGCATATCCGCGAGCGTCCTGCGCGTCTTTCGCCTCGATGGGAAGCTCGACAAAGCGTCCGCCGAGGCTCTGCACCTGCTCCTTCGCGGCGGGCCTTAAATCGTAAGCCGAAATCACCGCGCCCAGGCGGCGCGCGGTGGCGATCGCCTGCAGTCCGGCAACGCCGCAGCCAATGACGAACACGCGGGCGGGGGTGATGGTTCCCGCTGAGGTGGTGAGCATGGGAAAGAAGCGCGGGTGGCAGTCGGCTGCCATCAGAACCGCCTTGTATCCGCAGACGGTTCCCATCGAGGAGAGCGCATCCATGCTTTGGGCGCGGGTGGAACGGGGCATCAACTCCACGGAAAACGCGGTGACGCCAGCGTGCGCGATCTCCTGCACGACGTCCGCCGAACCGAACGGACGCAGAAATCCGACGAGGATCTGATCGCGGCGAAACAGCGGCACATCCTGTTTCCCCGTTATGTCGTTGGAACCGTAGCAAAGAATCTGCAGAACAACGTCAGCGGCGGCAAACACCGCGGCGCGGTCCGCGACGATCTTCGCGCCCTTGTCGGCATACTGGGAGTCGGGATATCCGGCCTCGATTCCAGCGCCGGACTGCATGTGGACTTCGAAACCCGCTTTGGTCAGCGTCGGGAGGACTGAGGGCACGAGCGCAACTCGCCGCTCCCCCGGATAACTCTCTTTCGGCACACCGATGATCACGAGGCCCTGCCTGTCTAGCGATTCTCTGTATCGCGATTGAGAAGATTCGGAGCCGCCCGGCTCGCATCTATCCTACTCTTGCGGGCAACTTCTAAGGAACCGAGGATTCTAGTTGAGCGGATGAACGCCCGCAAATGCTTCAGGTCTTAGGTCTTAGGTCTTAGGTCTCAGAACCTGGTTCTCCTGAGACCTGAGACCTAGCACCTGAGACCTATTCTGAAGGCGAGAGGCCCATATGCAGGCCGTCGCCGTCACTGGATACGGCGATGTCAGCGCAGTCTTGAAGGATCCAATCGGAGCCGGCGTCTTCGAGATCGCGGCGGATCATGGTCGTCAAGAATGCAATCACTCTGGCGCCAGCGGCCTTCCCCGCGCGAACTCCAGCAGGCGCATCTTCTACCACGATGCAATCGGAGGCGGCAAACCCGAGCTTCGCCGCCGCCTTCAGGTAAGGCTCGGGATCCGGCTTGCCGATCTTCACGTCGCTCGACGTGATCATGGTCTTTGGGATGGGCAGGCCCGCGGCCCGCAGACGGACCTCGGCCAGTGGGCGTGTACATGAAGTCGCAATCGTCCAGCGTTCCGGAGGCAGGATGTTCAGGAGTTGCCGAGCGCCCGGCAGCAGGACCACACCATCCAGGTCCTCTATTTCCCTGCGTTCGACTTCGCGATCTTCGCGGTCAATGTCCGCGTTGGGCAGAAGCTCGCGGATGGTAGTTCGACTCGGGCGCCCATGTGCCATGTGGACCACTTTCTCTGGATCAAAGCCATGTTCAACCGCCCACCGATGCCACACCCGCGCGACCGCAGGAGTGGAATCGATCAGCACGCCGTCCAAGTCAAACAGCAGGGCACTGCAGCGGATTGCGATCATTTCATCTAATTTACATTGCCGGGGAAAAACGAGGGGGGACGGACTCCCATAAGCTTTTGCGACTCATAGCGAAAAGACGATCAAGCAACCCTGGTCGTGTCCACTCCCAGGCGGTCTTCCTGACGAGGTCTCCGAACGAAAGGGTTCTATACTGTCTGCGCAATTCTCTGCGCTTACACCATGACAGAAAGAATGCGTGTGGTCCGCTCGTCTGAGTTGCGATCCGCGGATACCGTGGTACCGGTAAATCGCCGCGCGGCGGTGACCGACCTTGCCATCGCGATTGCATTCTTTGCTGTTTGCTACGCGGTCGAGCCGGTGTTAGACCCGCTTCTGCGGCACGGCCGCGGCTTGGTGATGGTCTTTGCCCTCGCCACCTACCAGTTCATGTTTGAAGGCTTGGCGCTGCTTCTTATCATGCGGATTCGGCACGAGCACTTTTCCGACTACGGATTCACGCGGCGCAACGCCGGCAAATCAGTTGCGTTAGCGTTGGTATTGGCGGGAATTTACGATCTTGCCATGTCATGGCATGCTAACGCGCTGCTGTGGATTCCGATGCGACGGCAACCTGCAGTTCGCATGTCAGTGGAGGTTGGTTTGCCGCTGTCTCTGGTGGGGCTTGCTGTGACGGTTGCCGCATGGGGCTTCTTTGAAGGTTTCTTTGGAGTCTTCTTTGCGAAAAAACTTAACCAGGCATTCGGCCACCATGGACCGGGCTGCCTGTCCCCAGGAACTGTTGGTTTCGCCCTCTTCAACGGACTGATCCATCTGACAGTCCACCAGGGCATTTCAGGTTTCATAGGGAGCTTTGCGTCTGGATACGCGATCGCCGTGATCCCTGGGGGTTACAGGAAATGCCTGGGGAAGCGCACTCGTTCAAACCCTCACCGACGCAGTCGGAAAGCTCTAAGCAAAGCGGGCGCTGGTTCGCTGGTAATGCAAACTGAGGATCGGCGCGGCTTCCGAAACCGGCTAGCGAATGCCGGCCGGGCGGGATTGGTGAGCGCGGCAGGAATCGAACCTGCGACCCACGCCTTAAAAGGGCGTTGCTCTACCAACTGAGCTACGCGCCCCACCAACTTCAATCTAACATATTTTCTGCGCGCATTTGGCCCTCAAACATTTCAGCGGTGGGCTGATTCCGTGTTGCTGGGCTGCGAGCTTCGAGCCGCGAGCTTCGAGCCAACCAGATGCCTCGCAGCTTGTAACGTAGCTTTCATTCTGCGCCCCGCACGCCGTGACGTTGCCAGCGCAAAAGCGATACACTCTGCTTTCATGCGGCGTTCCCGCTTCTTCTCGGCAACACTGGCGTTCCCGGTTTGCGCGATTCTGTCCTGCGCGATTCTGTCGCCGACGCTTGTCCACGCCGAGAAGAAGAAGCAGTTGCCCACCGTGCGCTGGACCGCGGGTGCGCCCGGTTGTGTATTCGAACGCGGCGATGACGGACGCTACCGCTGGACGATGACCGGGAATGACCTCACCGTCACGCTCCTCGTGGATTCGCAGGAACTCACCAAAAGCCGTCGCCGTTTCTATCACCTCCTCGGCATGTACGTGAGCGCGACGTACACCGGTCAAGATAAATTTGAGTTTCCGGCGGACGTGCGGATCGACTTCGTTCGTCATCACGACGTTCTTGAGGGCTACATGGACCCCACGGAACTCTCCAACAAATTGCAGAACGACGTGGATACGCTGGTCTTCGAAACCGAGCGCCAGATCAAGAAGGATCCCAAAATCGCCGAAGAGAAAACGGCTCGCTTGCGAGAGTACGAAAAGGAAGCGGCCGAGTTTATCGAGTTCCTGAGCACGCAAACCCTCGATCCCGCCGGGGTGACGCTGAACCCGGGCAATCCCGAAGCCCACGGCTGGGTCTTCTTCGCGACCAGCAACAAGTGGATCGGCCCGTGGAAGGCCCGTGAGGATTTTATTCTCGGGGTCTGGATGAAAGACAAAATTTGGCAATTTCCCTTCTCGCTGCCACCGACGGAAGGCGACCTGATCCTGCGAAAGCCGGCTGAGTAAGAAACCTTGATCACCGGCAACCCTGTGCCAGAATCACGTAGGCCCGGACGCCCTCGTCCGGGCGGGCGAGTGAAGCTCGCCGATTGCGCCGGAAAATTGTGTTACAGTTTCGTGCTCATGGAGATCGCTCCGAAAGCAGCGCCAGCCAAGCAACCCGCAGTGGTGTTCTACTGTCCGGTCTGCGCCGCGGAAGTCAGCGATCCGCTGACCTGCGGCGATTGCTCGGCCGTCATCTGCCGCCGCTGCGGAACGCCGCTTGAATCTTCCGATGAGTTGGGAATGGGGTGAAGCAGTCGTCGGTCGTTAGTCGTTAGTCGTTGGTCGTTGGCAACATCCGACGCATCTACCTTTGAGCGACGACGAAATGGCGATTAGCGAACGACGAACCGCCAACGACTAACGGCCAACGACTTGTACTGACTACTTAATGAACACACCTCCCGCTTCCCTGGCTCCCGAAACCGAAACATCCGGTCAGCAGCCGAGTCTCGTCCGTGGCTTGAGTTTGCTCGACTCCGTCCTGCTGCTGGTAAGCGGCATCATCGGCTCTTCTATTTTTCTTACCGCCAAAGATATTGCCGGGCCTTTGCCGAATCCAACGTTGTTTTTTCTGGTGTGGGTCCTCGGCGGCGTGATTTCGCTGTGCGCCTGCGTCGCGTTCGCCGAACTCGGCTCCATGTTTCCCGACTCGGGCGGACAGTACATTTACCTCCGCGAAGCTTACGGCGACCTGGTTGCGTTTCTTTACGGCTGGATGTTGTTCGCGGTCGCGAATGGCGGCACTATCGCAGCACTCTCCGTCGCGTCCGCCGCCTACATGGGCAATATCATTCCGGCCATTTCGCAGGAGCACGTAATTTTCTCGTTGCTAGGCATGCCCTTCACGCGCGCGCATGCGGTCGGACTGCTGCTGATCGCCATCCTCACCTACGTCAACGTTGTCGGACTGCGCTGGGGCGCGCTTCTCCAAAACGTCTCGACGTGGACCAAGTTCACTGCCATGGCAGTCTTCGTGGTCCTCGGATTCGCCATCGGCAAGGGACATTGGTCGAACTTCAGCGCGCAGGCGCCGGGCGGCCTAAGCATGGGACTGAGTCCAGGACAATTGATCTCCGCTCTCGGCGTCGGCTTGATTGCCGTGTTCTGGGCCTACGACGGCTGGGTCTACATCACTTGGGTCGCCGGCGAAGTCAAAGACCCGCGGCGCAATGTGCCGCTGGCCATGGTTTTGGGCGTGCTCGCGGTCGGCGCGATTTATCTCGCCATGAACATGATCTACGTCTACGCCCTGCCGCTGAGTGAGGTTGCAAAGTACGAAACCATTGCCCACGCCGCCGCGGCAAAACTTTTCTCGCCCGGAGCCGCGGTCTGGCTGTCGGCCATGATCGCGATTTCGTGTTTCAGCGCGGCGGCGGCCTGCACCCTGTCGGGTTCGCGCGTGTACCTCGCCATGGCGCAGGACGGCGCGTTCTTCCGCCGCATGGCCGTCATCCATCCCAAGTGGCGTACGCCCGCCTTCAGCCTGATCGGCCAAGGCATCTGGGCCGCGGTGCTCACCATGAGCGGACGCTATGACCAGCTATACACTTACGTCATCTTTGGCATGGTCCTCTCCTACACGCTGACCGTCATCGGCCTGTTCGTCTTGCGCTGGAAAAAACCCGACGTCCCCCGTCCCTATCGCTGCACGGGATACCCGTGGCTGCCCGCGATCTACATTCTGGTCGGCGCCGCCTGGACGCTCAATACCATCATCCAGCGGCCAACTGAAGCCTTCTGGGGCGCTGCGATTGTACTGATTGGCGTGCCGGGGTATTTGTATTGGAAGCGCAAGAGCCGCGACAAACTCGCCGCCTGAAATTCGCCTTGCCGATCTTGTGCCTCTCTGTAATCCTTACCGCTCACCTTTTACTCGGTGAAAAAACACTCTCGCGTGAGTAACCCAGGGCCCGAAAGCCGACCAGACCACGGACCACTTCCCTCCGCCGGATCCGGCGTCTCCATCGCCGAAGCCGAGGATCCCAACCGCCCCAAGCGGGTCATGGGATTTCGGGATCTGCTGTTGTTTTACGTGGTCACCGGCATCAGTCTGCGCTGGATCGCCACGGCTGCCGCCGCTGGCCCCAGTGCAATCGTCATCTGGATCGGCGCCTGGCTCGCCTTCTACACGCCGCTCGCGCTCTCGGTCATCGAACTTTCTTCGCGTTATCCCAATGAAGGTGGCCTCTACGTCTGGTCGAAGCGCGCCTTCGGCGACTTCTCCGGATTCATGGCCGCCTGGACTTACTGGACCAGCAACCTTCCCTATTTCCCTGCTGTGCTGTACTTCGCCGCCAGCAACGTGCTCTTCATGCGGCAGGCGCAGTGGTCGTATCTTTCCTCGAATGCCAATTTCTACATCGTGTTTGCGCTGTTCACGCTCACCGCTGCCACGTTGTTGAACATCGTCGGACTCGACGTCGGCAAATGGCTGCATAACATCGGCGCGCTGGCCATGTGGATTCCCGTTCTGATCGTCATCGGCATGGGCCTGCTCGCGTATCACCGCTTCGGATCGGCAACGACGTTCTCACTGCACACCATGACGCCGAGCGTGCGCTTGAACGACATCATCTTCTGGTCGGTGTTGACCTTTGCCTTCGGCGGATGCGAAACCGCGTCCTTCATGGCGGAAGAAATCAAGAACGCGCGCCGCACCATTCCCCTGGCCCTGTTCTTTGGAGGACTCACGGTCGCGTTCTGTTACATCATCGGAACCGTCTGCGTGCTGCTGGCGTTGCCGTCGTCGGAAGTCAGCAGCCTGCAAGGCCTGGTGCAGGCAATCGCTAAGACTGCCGATCGTGTGGGACTGCCCTGGTTCCTTCCGGTGGCGGCGTTTCTGATCGCGCTCAGTAACATCGGCGCTTCCGGCGCGTATCTCGCCGCCGTCGCCCGTCTGCCCTTCGTAGCCGGAATTGACCGCTATCTGCCGTCTTCATTCGGAGCGCTGCATCCTCGCTGGGGCACGCCCTGGGTCGCGCTGCTAACCCAGGCAGTGATCGGCGCGATCTTTATTTTTCTCGGACAGGCCGGCACCTCGGTCAAAGGCGCCTATGACGTGCTGGTCAGCATGGGTGTGATCACGTACTTCATCCCCTACTTATATTTATTCGCGTCGATGTTTAAACTGCAGAGCGAACCCGCCGGGGAAGAAGTGATTCGAGTGCCCGGCGGAAAGCCGGCAGCTTACGCGCTCGCGATCGTGGGCTTCGTAACCACAACGTTCACCATCGCCCTCTCCGTCCTGCCGCCGCCGGACGAACCAAACAAGCCGTTGGCCGTCTTCAAAATCGTCGGCGGCTGCGGAGCGCTGGTGCTGATCGGGGTTGGGTTGTACTGGGCGGGGAAACGGCGGGCGCAGAGGGGAAATTGATCTTCCGCTGACGTCGCACGATTTATTGATCGAGGACCGCAGCAACTACACCGGCACTGCCGTCTTCCGCTTCGGATTGAAGAACGGTAACGACACGACCGTCGCCGTTGTCTTCATCCGTTGCGCTTCGATCGTCAACTCCATTTGCAGCTTGGTGCCCAGCTTCGAATACTCGGTACCCACGCTGGCCATCGCAATCAGCTTCTTCAGCAGCGGAGAGAACGCAGTCGTCGTTGCCTTGCCCACGTGCTTATCGTTGGAATTGGCATAGACGGGTACCGCAACGCGTGATGCCTGGCTGGGCGCTGCCGGAGAGAGTCCGAACTTGTCGAACTGCTCTTCCACTTCCACCCAATCTACTTCGAGCCCAACTAACTGTCGCGCCACGCCCTGTTTGCGATCTCGCGCCAGCGCGCGCTTGCCGATGAAGTTCTCTTTGTCGAGATGCACCATCTTGCCGAAGCCCAACTCATACGGCGAATACTTCTGCGACGGAATCAACGCCTTCTTCGAACTGATGTAATCGACCTCGATCAGCAGCAGTCCCGCCTCCACGCGCGACACATCCAGCGCCAGCATTCCAGCGGCATGAATATCGAAATGCTTGCCCTTGTCCATCAGTGCGTCCCAAACTTTGATCGCTTCATTCCACGGAATCCAAATCTCGTAGCCGAGGTCGCCCGTGTATCCGGTGCGCGAAATATCCACGGGCACGCCGGCAATCTTGCCCGTCGTTTTTCGGAAATACTTCAGATTAGCGATGTCGGCCTCCGCCACCGTCTTCAAAAGTTTCGCGGAGGCCGGCCCCTGCAGCGCCAGAGCCGCCGTTTGCTCGGAGATGTCCTCAACCTGAACATCCATGTTCAGGCCGTTTTGCCGGAACCAGCGCAGGCTCGGATCGGCGGCCGTCCAGCGATATTTGTTTTCTTCGAGGCGCGTAATCGTACCGTCGTCGATAACCTTGCCGTCTTCATCGCACCAGCAGGCGTAAATAACCTGGCCCACGGCGACTTTGTTGATGTCGCGCGTAATCACGCGGTTCACCAGTTTGGTCGCATCCTTGCCGGTGATCAGATACTTATAGAGCGGCGAAATATCAATCAGCGCACACGCATTGCGGATCGCGTTGTACTCGTGCTCGTGGTGCACTTCGTAGACGCTAACCGTGTAGTATCCCGACCACTCGCGGTAATTCAGACTGTGGCAAAGGGCGAAAGTTCTCTCGTGAAATGCGGTTCCAATGGGCAAGGCGACCTCGCGCGGGTTTCCTTCGTGTACCTTCGTGTCCTTTGTGGTTAAGAAAAAGCGGAAACCACCAAGGACACGAAGGTACACGAAGGAGAATCCCTGACGCCGGATTATATGCACCCGCCCGCTCCCGCGGCAAGCGCCGAAATCCGTTGACCATGAGTCAGTAATCACGCGTAAGTAGAGACAAAACGATACTTTCTCGATAGAATGGCCAGTCATTTTTTCTGAAGTTATCGGTCAATCTGGATCAATTATGCCTGCTGTTTCGAGCGGTACGAAGTACGACGTAATTGTTGTTGGCGGGGGCCACAACGGCCTCACCAACGCCGCCTATCTGGCGAAAGCGGGGAAGAAGGTGCTCGTGCTCGAGCGCCGCCACGTCCTCGGCGGCTCGGCTTGCACCGAAGAAGTTTTTCCCGGCTTCAAGTTTTCGGTTTGCTCGTACGTCGTCTCGCTGCTGCGGCCCGAGATTATTCGCGACCTCGATCTTCCCCGCCACGGACTTGAGATCCTGCCGCTCGACGGCACTTTCACTCCCATGCCGAACGGCGACCATCTGTGGCGCGTGAACGATCACGGCAAGACGCATCGCGAAATTGCCCGCCACTCCCGCGTGGACGCCGAAGCCTACGATGAATTCGGCAAGGCCATGCAGGCGATGTGCCGCTTCGTGAAGCCGATCCTCAGCATGATTCCGCCCGACCCGGCAACGCTGAATCCCAAAGAGTTGATGAAGCTTCTCTTCATCGGACGCCGCTTCCAGGGCATGTCGAGCGAGGACAAGTACAACCAGGTCCAGCTCATGACCATGAGCGCCATCGACTTTCTCGATCAGTGGTTTGAGACCGACGTGCTCAAGGCCACCATGTCGGCGTCGGGCATTATCGGAACTTTTCTCGGCGTGCGCTCACCCGGCACCGCTTACGTTCTGCTGCATCACTACATGGGCGAGATTGACGGCGCCTTCCGTGCCTGGGGATTCGCGCGCGGTGGCACCGGCGCCATCTCAAACGCGATTGCCGATGCCGCTCGCGAGGCCGGAGCCGAAATCCGCACCGAAGCCCCGATCGCCCGCATCATGGTCAAGAACGGACGCGCCACCGGCGTGGTGCTCGGTAGCGGCGACGAGATTTACGCCGACGTTGTTTCCTCCAGCGTCGATCCGCGGCTCACGTTTACCAAGATGATCGAGCCCGGCAATCTGCCCGATGAATTCATGGACGGCGTGAAGCGCTACAAGTTCCGCGGGTCTTCAGGCAAGGTGAACATGGCGCTCGACGAGTTGCCGAATTTCAAGTGCATGCCGGGAGTCGGCGCGCACCTGCGCGGCGCCATGTCGATTTCGCCCAGCGTCGAGTACATGGAGAAAGCATACGACGACGCGAAATACGGGCATTGGTCTTCGCACCCATACATCGACATGGTGATTCCGACCCTTACCGATACGTCGCTTGCGCCGCCGGGCAAACACATTCTCTCGTGCTTCGTGCAATATGCGCCGTACAAGCTGGCGCCCGGCCTCGACTGGGACACGGAAAAAGAGAAATTCGGCGACAACGTTGTCAACACCATCGCCGAATACGCGCCCAACATAAAAGACATCATCCTGCACCGCCAGGTCGTCACCCCGCTCGACCTCGAACGCGAGTGGGGACTGACCGAAGGCAACATCTTCCAGGGCGAACTCTCGCTCGAACAGTTATTTTTCCTGCGCCCCGTCGCGGGATGGGCGCAATTCCGCTCGCCGATCAAGAACTTATATATGTGCGGATCGGCCACGCATCCCGGCGGAGGCATCATGGGCGCGCCTGGGCGTCTGGCGGCGCTCGAAATTCTGAAAGATGGGAAAGGGGCATAAGACCAATGGCCGAGACGCGCGATGTGATCATCGTCGGTGGCGGACACAACGGTCTGGTCGCCGCCTTCTATCTCGCCAAAGCCGGATTCAAACCGCTGGTGCTCGAACGCCGCGCCCAGGTGGGCGGCGCGGCCATCACCGAAGAATTTCATCCCGGCTTCCGCTGCTCCACTCTCGCGCATAACACCGGCCCGCTTCGCGCCGACATCGTACGCGACATGCAACTGGAGCAGCACGGCCTCAAGCTGACGACTCCCGATGTGAGCACAGTCTCACTGCTGCCCGACGGCCGGTCGCTCGTCCTCTACTCCGACGCAAAGAAAACCGCGCAGGAGATTGCGCAGTGGTCACAGAAGGACGCTGCCTCGTATGTGGACTTCGGCGCCGCGCTGGGAAAGATCGGCAAGGTCATCGGCGAAGCGCTCCTGCTCACGCCGCCGAACATCGACAGCCCCAACAGCGGCGATCTCTGGGGAATGCTGAAGACGGGGCGCTCGATACGGAATCTCGGCAAGAAAGATATGTACCGGGCGCTACGCTGGGGACCGATGGCCGTCGCCGATCTGGTCGCTGAGTTCTTCGACACCGAACCGCTGCGCGCCACCATCGCCGCCCGCGGCATCTTCGGAACATTCCTGGGCCCGTGGTCGGCGGGCAGTGCGCTGGTGTTGCTGTTGCGCGCTGCTGCCGACCCATCCCCAGCGGGAAGCGTTCAGTTCCCTGCCGGTGGCGCCGGAGCCATCACTCTCGCCATGGCAGCCGCTGCGAAACAGGCGGGCGCGGAAATTCGCACCGGCGCTGACATCGCCGAGATTCGCGTGAAGGACGGCGTCGCCACTGGGGTCGTGCTCACCTCCGGTGAAGAGATTTCCGCGCGAGCCGTCGTCTCGAATGCCGACCCCAAGCGCACGCTGATGCGTCTGGTCGATCCCGCGCATCTCACCCCGGACTTTCTCCAGAAAATCAAGAACTACCGCTCCATGGGAACGGTCGCGAAAATCAATCTCGCGCTCTCCGCGCTCCCGGAATTTACCGCGCTGAAGGCAAAGGGTAACGGCAACTTGCTTCGCGGCCGCATCCAGATCACCCCTGAGATCGATTACCTCGAGCGCGCCTTCGACGAATCGAAGTACGGCAACTTCTCGCATCAGCCGTACATTGAAATTACGTTCCCATCTCTTTCGGATCCGTCGCTCGCTCCGACCGGTCAGCAAGTGATGTCCATCTACATGCAGTACGCGCCGTACAAGTTGAAAAACAGCGATTGGGAGAGCCAGCGGAAAGCACTCGGCGAAACCGTGGTGAAGACGATCGCGCAGTACGCACCGAATCTGCCGCAGACCATCCTGCGTCACCAGATCATCACGCCCAAGGACCTCGAAGAAACGTACGGCCTCACCGGAGGCCATATCTTCCACGGTGAACTTGCGCTCGATCAGTTCTTCACCATGCGCCCGCTGCTCGACTGGGCGCGCTATCAGACACCGATCGAACGCCTGTATTTATGCGGCAGTGGAACGCACCCAGGGACGGGGCTCACCGGCGGCTCCGGCGCCAACGCCGCGCGCGAGATTGCGAAGGCGCTAAAGAAGTAATTTGAATTCTCCCTGTGAATCCCTTCGTGGTCTATGGCTAAGAAAGCTCTCGTCAGGAGACTCTCTATGAGCAAGGCAATCGAAAACCTGCAATCAGCCCAAAAGCGGGCCATGGCAGGTCGGCCAAAGATCGGTGGCTTCCCATACTTGGCTGAAACTCTGCGACGGGCGGGCGTGACGCGCAATCTCTGGTACCTGCCCGCGTGTCAGAGTGTTTATCTGACCGAGGATGGTCCGGTCGTGACCTTGGGCACGCCACTGTCCTCTGGTACCATCGACGTACCCCCATTCAACCGTGAGGCTCTAATCGCGGCGTTGCGGACCGATCAGTCTGGCAATAGCACGTTTCCCGAGTTCCTGGACGCCTCCTGGCGCGCCGGTGTTGTACGCTACGATGTCGATTTTATGGTGCGCAAAGTCGCCTATTACGGCTGCAACGGTGAGGAATATATCGAAGACTATCCCGCAGTCGACGTGAAGTAACTTTGATTCGATACCACCACAAGGTACAAACGGGTACTCAACGCTAACCGGCTGAATCGAAAGTTTTCTATGCACAACTCCGCCATCCTGCTCGTCTCCTGCCCCGACCGCAAAGGCGTGGTTGCTTCGATTGCCGAATTCATTTTTCGCCACAACGGCAACATCCTGTTCAATGACGAGCACGGCGACGAGGAATCCAATCTCTTCCTGACGCGGGTCGAGTTCGATCCAGCGGATTTTGATTTTGACCTTGCCCAGTTTTCCGAGCGCTTTGCTCCCATCGCCCGCGACTTCCAGATGGACTGGCGGCTCGCCCACTCCGCCGACCGCCCCCGCATCGCCATCTTCGTCTCGAAGTTTGACCACTGCCTGCAGGACCTGCTCTACCGCCACCAGAGCGGCGAACTCCGCTGCGAAATTCCGCTGATCATTTCCAACCATCCCGACAATCAGCGTATCGCCGACTTCTACCATGTCCCCTACTTCGTCGTACCGGTCACGAAAGAAAGCAAGCGGGAAGCGGAAGGGAAGCAAATTGCGCTCGTCCGCGAACACAAATGCAGTCTCGTCGTCCTCGCTCGTTACATGCAGGTGCTCTCGAACGAGTTCATCGCCACCCTGGGCTCCGAAAACCTCATCAACATTCATCACTCTTTTTTGCCCGCGTTCGTCGGCTCCAAGCCCTACCACCAGGCGTTTCAGCGCGGCGTCAAGCTGATAGGCGCCACCGCTCACTACGTTACTCAAGTACTCGACGATGGCCCCATCATCGAACAGGATGTCGTCCGCATCCACCACCGCGACACCATCGACGACTTGGTCCAGAAGGGCCGCGACATCGAAAAAGTCGTCCTGTCGCGCGCCGTCCGCTGGCACGTGGAAAACCGCGTCCTGCTGTACGGGAACAAAACCGTGGTCTTTCAATAGCCCCGCTTTCGAACCGCTAGCCGGAGGCCCTCAGGGGCTAAAGCCCGCATTGTTTGTGGCCCTGAGCGGCATGGCTGAAGCCGTGCCCTTCCCACGAACCTACCCGGAGTCGTTTACAAGGAATTTCTAACCACGCCGGGCTGTCCACATCCGTACGGAGTGCTGGGAACTGTGAACTGAGAACTGGGAACTGGCTACTGGGTAGTAGTGCAGTCACTTCCGTAACCAGGTAACTAATTGCGCTGCCGTTCCCTTTCGGCTTTACTAAAGGAACGACTGACTTTGGAAACATAACCGCGCGATCTCGAAGGAGCTGACTTTGGTTGAGGATCCCAAGTGGGAACTCGCGTTGCTGGCCACTGTGCAAAGCTTCTACCAGCGGCTGCTGAGTGACCAACTCGGCGGAGAGTTGCCCGCGCCCGCCGAACTCGCCCCTGACGTCATCAGCCGCGCCGACGACGTGCGCTCCACCCTCGATCAAATGCAGCTCTGGATTCAGCTCCTCGACATGGCGATCACTCCCGCCATGCTGCGACTTGGAGTGCAATCCGACCTTGATCCTGAGGTTGCCGAAGCGCTGCTGCGCTACTTCGCGCGCCACCGCGACGATTCCGGCGCCAATCGTGACAAAACCGATCTGGTCGCAACCTTTTTGTTTCGCCATCCCCGTGTGACTGGCCAGTGGGAGCGGCGCGGCTACGGCCTCGATGGATCGATCCCTCTGTCTCCGTTTGAAATTGCGCTGCTGGAAATCCTGTCTGAGTCCGACGTCCCCGTGCTCTCGGAAGCCGATGTGCAACTGCTGCGCGAATTCGGCCCCTTGCTCGACCAGGCGAATCGCTTCCAGGACTTCAGCGCGCTCATGGACTCCGGCATCATTCCGCGTGTTCGGGAGTTGAAATCCTCGCTCGGCGAATCGATTTATCACCCCGGAGTACTGGCCACGCTTGCGCCCTACAATGCCGCATTCGGCGACCGTTTCTATACGCTGTTCGCCGCCGCCACGCAAGAGATCAAGGATTTCGCGAAACGCCTTGAAGAACTCGGCGGCAGCATCCTCAGTACGGTCGACGGCGTAGAAGTCACCGTGGAGCATGTCGCTGCCCTGAACCAGGAGGCCTTGTTGAGAGTCGACTACGGCACGGCCCTGGAAAAATTCCGGCGCGTCTCCCGGCTGAAAAAAGAATTGGAGCGCCGGCCGCCTATCCGGCGCGCCAGCCCGGACTCCACGCCTTCCGCTCACGCAGTCGGCGCTGGCGGCGCGGCTGCCGCTCCGGAGCTTGCTCCCAAGTATGTGCCCGCCGCCATCACACCGCAGGCGCTCTCGGTGGAAGAAGCCAAGTTGCGGAGAGTGGAAGAATCGATCCGCGTCTTCGTGCGCGTCGCCGATCCCAAGTTCCGCCAGATCGTTCCCATGCGCTATTTCAACCTGATGCTCAGTCCCGCCGAGGTTGAGGCCTACACCGCCGACTATCTCGAACAAACGGGCCCGCGGGCGGATGCTGCCCGAATGCTGCTCCGCGTGGCCGCTGTAACCGCGCGCATCACCACCGAGATGGAGGAACTCAAGCGCTCACAGAATTCCCGATCCATCTGGAAACTGCACGCCGATTCTCTGGTAATCCTGATCGACCTCGCAAAGCGCCTCGCCGAAGCCGTAGACCGGCTCGCCTTGGTCATCGGCCAGCAGCCGGAGATGCAGGCGAACAGTGAGCCTCTCCGCAACTCGCTCGAAAAGCTACGTGAGCGCATCGCCGAGAGCGCAGATCTCATCGGCGAAGCGTAACCACAAAATAAAAAGGGACAGGCTGTCCACCCGTCCCTCATTCTCGAAACCCAGCTCAAAGCCGCCGGTAGAGCCTAGTGAATATCAAACTGCTCCTGGTGCAGCGCGGGATCCGACTTCACGATGATCGTCTTCTTCGTGAGCTCTTCCATCTCATTCAGCAGTCGCGCGTTGTTTGCCTTCAGCGCTTTTGCGACCTCCGGGTTCACTCGCAACATCACGTCGCTGTGTTCAAGATGACTGGAGATCTTGCGCATCTCGACATATACCTCGTTGCAGATGGTGTTCACCGCTTTCACGAAGCCCGTCGCCTGGCAATAAGGACACGGCGATCCAATCGTGCGCTCCAGTGACTGCTTCACCCGCTTGCGCGTGATCGCCACCAGACCAAAATCGTTGAACTGCAGCACCTTCGACGGCGCCCGATCGAGGCGCAATGCCTCTTCCAGCGCCTGCATCACTTTCTGCCGGTTGCGCCGCTCGTCCATATCGATGAAGTCGATGATGATGATGCCGCCCAGATCGCGCAGCCGCACCTGCCGCACGATCTCCTTGATCGCATCGACGTTCGTCTTCACGATCGTATCTTCCAGACGAGCCGTCTTGCCGACGTACTTGCCGGTGTTCACGTCGATCGCGACCAGCGCCTCGGTCTGATTGATCACGATGTACCCACCGCTCTTCAGCCAGACTTTCGACTTCAGTGCCTTGTTGATTTCCTCGTTCAGCCCGAACTGATCGTAGAGCGGCGTCTCCTTCGTGTAGAGCTTGACGCGCTTGACCAGAGCCGGCTGGAAGCGATTCGCAAATCGCACAATGCGCTCGTATTCCTGCTCCGTGTCGACCCAGATGACCGAAAACTCCGAGCTCACCTGATCGCGCAGCACCCGCTCCACCACATTCAGGTCGTGATAGATCAGTGCCGGAGACTTGCTGCTATCGGAACGCGACTTGATCTCGCTCCAAAGGTTTTTCAGAAAGCGGATATCCGCCCGCAGTTCCTCGTCCGAAGCGCCAGCCGCCGCGGTCCGCACAATGAAACCGCCGCCGCCGTTTTCACGCTCGCTCTGGATGATCCGCTTCAGCCGCTGCCGCTCTTCTTCCGACGAGATCTTGCGCGACACGCCCGTGTGGTTCACCGTCGGCATGAAAACCAGGAATCGTCCCGGCAGCGCAATGTGACTGGTGATGCGCGCCCCCTTCTTCCCGATCGGCTCCTTCGCAATCTGAATCAGCACTTCCTGCCCTTCTTTGAGCAGTTCGCTGATCTGCGGCACCACCGTGTTCTCGCGGCTGCGGAAGCGCCGTGCACCGCGCCGTCCGCGCCCTCGATCGGAGCCGCGCTCCGGCCCGCGACGCTGCGTCCGCTGCAACAACCTCGCCTCGGGTGCGGGACCGCGAACTTCCGCGCTCGCATCCACGGTACCGTCGCCAATCGCTTCGGCCTCCAGCAGCGCCTCAGCTTCCGCCTGTGCCTCTTCGAGTTCCAACTCCTCGGCTTCTCGCTCTTCGTCTTCCAGTACGGCTTCGGGAACTCCTTCGCCATTCGCTGCCGGCTCGCCGCCAGCTGCCAGCCCCAGAGCAATCTCTCCAACTGCGGATCCCGACAATTCTCCACCAGCCGCGCGCGTCTCTTCTTCCGTTTCCTCAAAGCCCGCGTCGTCTCCCGGCTCTTCCCCGTAGGACGCGAGGTCGGCTTCTTCTTCCTCGATCTCCAGTTCTTCTTCTTCCACGTCGCCGTGCGCAACGTCGTGAGTAGCCTGCGGAACTGCTCCGATCAGTTCGTTCATGGCGTCGTGGACCGTCGCCTCGTGCACAGTCTCCGGCGCCGAGTAGGCCGCCGCCGCTGCTCGCGCCTCGTTCCCGGCTTCCGCTATTTCCGGCGCTGCGTTTGAAACGGCCCCGTGCACCTCTTCATAAACTTCCGCGTCCGGCACGTGCTCATGCTGTTCGTGAAGTGGCTCGGCAACCTCCGCCGCGAAGATCGGCTCATCTTCAGGAAAATTCGCCACGATCGAG